>Ga0065711_1000711_pt1 | contig 57116 bp, 28 predicted proteins | sample Hoacrofraction12_FD_59098 | JGI IMG/M metagenome (GOLD analysis project Ga0065711, IMG submission 59098) | Hoatzin crop microbial communities from Cojedes, Venezuela - Epithelial fraction 12 v2 (version 2) | ecosystem: Host-associated > Birds > Digestive system > Esophagus > Crop | place...
GGTCCTGTGCAGCCTGCTGTAGGTGACCCTGCTTCGGCGGGGGGGTTGGACTAGATGACCCACAGAGGTCCCTTCCAACCCCTACTATTCTGTGATTCTGTGATTCTGTGATTTTGCTATCTTGCAAAGAGCTTGTCTATGTAAGTGTTTGAAAGTCAGCTGAACAAAGACACTTATGTATTGTGACATTATTGTGGCCGAAGTCACAGAGGCAGAGAACTCGTAGTTTGTAGGTCCTGTTACCCCTTAGATGTGGGAAATGTCCAGAGATGTTTAGCATGGGCAGATCTGACGCGTATGTTTAAGCAAAATGTGAGGGGAATTTACTATGAACACTGACACTCTCTTAGGACTTTGGGCAGGAAGTTCGGGTATAATAGTCTCTCACTTAGAGATCTAGTTGCTGCTAAAGGCACGCGTGAGATATATCCTTGACAGTAACACTGTGTGTATTTTCATAGGTTATTATTGTGTATTATTTAGGTGGTGGATTCTAAACCTCAAGTGTCAGGAGGGTCAAACAGACAGGAGCTGATGCCATTTGTGGGCTTGCATTTTAGCACATCAGAGCGTTTTGAGTTGTATGACCGGTGCAACAGTATCTCACAGAGATCATGCTGTCAGATTCAGTAACTGTTCAAGAGGCGCTTGGATTTTGCAAGGCTTGGGGCTTTATCATTACAAGACTTTTTGTTTACTTCTACTGTGATCCTTTAAAAAGGCTTTAAAACCGGTATGTTACATGCTTTTATCAAACTGGGTGACTGCTCTGACTATGCATAACAATTTTGATTTAACTGTGATGTTTCAAAAGACTGCACCGCAGTACTCTGTCAGCTGTGAAGCAGATGACTCAGCTGTCCTGGAGACTAAACTGGTGTCCCCTCAGAATAACTTTAAGCTTTACTGACAGAGTGACTCTCAGGAGCTCTGGGTGATGCTATGTACGTTAATTTGTAAATAAACATTGTATTGAAGTCTCCAGGTATTAGTCACGTACCTTTCAGGAACAACTTCCTGACTATTAAATCCTTACTTTGAATTAAAGTGCTTTTTAATATATTTGGATAAATTATGACTAAAAAAATATTTTGGGGAATGAAGGAAACCGCATGAAAACAGTAATCTGATTAGGAATGTCACCTGCCATGTTTCAAAACACGTGGTGTTACTAATACTGGACTCATGTTATACATCTATATGCATTGTTTTATTGATAATTCAGACAGGCTGATCTAAATGATCTAAAGCAGAACTGGTCAAGGTAGGACATGAAAGGTAGAAAGATCTTGTGATGCTCACTGAAAATGCGTCTGAGTATCTGTTTCACATACCAGACTTCCTTTGTAAACCTGGGCAAATTGTTTAATTGTACTAGGTCTCAGTTCTTTATCTGCAAATTAGTATTATATTGCTCTCAGTGTTCATTTTTCTTTCTGTGGAGTCTCAGAACTCTGTTTGTATGTCTGGAGAATGATTAATACCATAATCCACTATCTTGTTACGTTTGTAACTTCAATGCCAGAGAAAATTATGCTCCTGTCTTCTGAGAGAGATACTGAAGAGAGTTCCTGTCTGGGGAGAACAGGGTCGTCTTTCCTCACCTTTTTCTTAGTCTCCAGACACCTGCCAGTTCTGTACTCTTTTGAAGTAGTGAACAAGATATATCTGGGAGGCCAGCGGCAACCAGCAGTACTCCCTGCTCTTCCTGGTTTTGAGTGCCAGGTGAATGAAATGAGGCATGGTCCCTCCTTTGTTGGGAGAGTGGTGATTGTGCAACGTGAATGGGTCAAGGATGTTGGAACTACCAGAACAGGAGACGTTCCTGTTTGGGAGACTGTTCAAAGCTGGATACCATGTAGTGGATGAGAGAAGAAAACATAGATTTAGCTGCACTGCAGTTTTTAAAAGCAGAGAAACCAACCCTGTAATCTGTAAACATCTGCTTGCTAAATGAAACAGGGCTCCTGCATAAAATGCAGCAGTGATTATGTAAAGAATGAATTCCAATAATGGGTATGTAAGAGGTTATAATCAGAGTTGTGCAGCCTGCCTTGCTTGTTGGAATACCTTGATATTGAGTTTTAAGTGACAAAATTAATATAGAATTTTAGCTCACATTTATAATCTGATTCCTCTAAAAGTGTATTTCTGTATCTGAGCTTGAAGGGAAACTTCCAAGCTACAGTGTTATAAAATTGTTTTGCTGATGTGTAGTATGGTATCTCCCTTAGAAAAAAATCAGTAGATTTTGCTACCACATTTCGTCATGAATTTTTCCTACACTGCTCACAGAGGTGCTTCTTTAAGCTATCACTGCATTGCAGTAAGCCCCACCAATGTCATTTGACTATTCAGCAAAACTGAAATTTTCACATAATTTCTAGATTTATATTTTCTTCCTACTTTCCCTTTTTTTTATTATTTGTGATCTTTATTACTTAGTTTTGATATATTGGCCTGTCAGGCTGGATCACTCTCATACTTTCATTCTGTGCAGGTCACTAAAGCACTTGAAAGTCTTCCTGTTGTCTCTGTATTCTTCATTTTTTGAGTGAAATTACTTTAATCTATAACCTGAATACACACAGTATGTAAAGATAAGGATGATAGTATGCTTATGTTTATTTCTGTACGTAGATATGTATGTATACATACACAGGTACACATATTGCAGAGGGACAGACTTGTTGCTTAAATGTCTCAAGGTGGACAATGGATTGTTTGTCTGTGGGCTTCCGGGGCCAAAATTCTCAGCAGTCGTTGAGAGCCTCAATAGAGTCATCTGTAAGACTTCAAAGAGCTTCTGTTCAGCGTATAATGAAGAAGGCTTTAGAAGTCTAAGGCTGGAATTCTGGAGCATTTGAAGCTGAGTGAGTAACCAAGGCACCTTATTTCTGTAGTATTTTGGTGTGTAGGAAGCAGTAGTTTTCACATTAGTGACTACTACTCTTGGTCTGATAAGGTAGGTTTTTGCATTTAAAAATACAGCATGAGTTGTTAAGACATCGTAAAGAAACGGAATGGTTGAACACTAAAAAAACTTCTGAGCACTGTGGAACGTTTCTGGAAACTAAATGATTACATAGCACATCCATATGCTGTGTAGGCCTCATAAGTGATGAGATACGTGGCATAAGCAGGAAATTGGATTGTTGCACCATGTTTTTTGCCATATATTTATATTTGACTGAAATAGTAAAACAGTTGTTTCCTAGTGATTTTTATTTCTGGGCGGTGTTGATGGTGATGTTGCATCATTGGTATTGTATTCCTGACAGGGATGTAGTAAGCTTTTGAATAACAATATGCTGTATATTATATATATATGTATCTGTAATATGCTAGACTTCTATGGCAGTCTAATTTCATGGCAGTAAAAGTCATGAATATATGGAAGGAAGAAATTGCAATGGTGTTCCTGCCCTGGAAAACTGAGCATTAAAAGCCCTAAATTGTTAATAAGATTTTTTCTGTCATTAAGGGGCAACCTGAGGACTGCCCATATCAAGGTCGAATACCCAATAAATAAGACTGGCAATGTTGAGAGTGATCCATCAGCAGAAGAGAAGTCTGTTTACTTCTCTACATCCATGCCAGTATCCTGCTGCTCTGGAAAGGGGATATTATGATAATGACAATTGAAAAGGATGGGATTCCTGTGAAGGCTGGGATGAGTGCAGTAAATAATATATTAGCACTAACTGCAACTGTATTAGTGAAAAATGTTTTATTTACTTTGTCACGTTGGGGTCTTGCAACTAATGTGGCTTACAAATGTTGCAAGTGTTCTGTGACAAACGCTCAGTTGAGACACACTTGATTTAATGTCCTGCTGGTTTAACTTTGTTATAATTTTCTTGGTATGTAAGTGTATTTTAGTCATGTTAATTGGACTTTGACAAATGTTATCAAATGTATATAATTTCTGGAGTTACTAGATTGATCTCAGCCCTTGGACAGAGAGCACGTGAAGTTAAAATGAAAGATTTATAGAAAGATAAGTTTATGTGGGACTGAGTCCTCTGGAGACAGTAGCAGCAGTCTTCTGCTAGTGGGATGGAAAGGGTTTGAATATTCCTTAAAGGGATATATTGCTAAACATTCGCCAAGCATTTTCTTTCTGGGCCTTTCCCTCATGTGAATGGATTGTCAGATCTTATTCTGTGTATGAGAAGTGCCTGAAGAATCTCAGTCAAGTCTGTCTGTAGCTCACATTGTGTGAAGTTCCAGCTTTCTTCTGTGTAACAGTAACAAAACTGCAAGGTTATGAATGTCCTAAATTCTGAAAAGGGAGCAATAAATTTGCATTCTATAAACGAAATATAGACATTAGGTAAAGCCTGGATGAGGGTGGGTTTTCTGTGGTTACAAAGCATTCATTCTCTCAACTTTATTCTTTAAATGCCTGAGAAATTAAGAAAAAAAATTCCTAAACTAAAATATGTTTGTTTGCTTCCCATAATTGTTGAGCACATTTCAGAAGAAATTTATAAATCACGTTACCTATGCAGTGAGTTGCAGTCTTCAGCAGGAAATGTGTTACAGATTCACATAATGTAAATAAGAGGTGACTGCAGGTAGAAACTAAATTTGCCTTTTTATAACTCCTGTCAGGAAAAATCCCTTTACAGACTTAGAAGATTAAATATAGGAATTGGAAAGGAATATCAAGAAAGCAACGGCTTTCTTGAAAAGCAAAAATTCTAACATTAAAGTAAAGGAATAAAGCATTGCAAAAGTCTGTTAATGCTGATCGTTTTAATGTGGTTTTCATAATTCTGAACATCCTGCAAATAAGTTCAGGTTTATCTTCTTAAATATAAATCTACATTTTTAATGTAAATGCATGTATATTTCACTTAAAATGAAATATACATAACATTTCCATATGTATCCTGATTTTTGGTATTTCCCGATCAGTGCTTAAGTTTTCATCTCGGATAGGTAAATACTACGTATATGTTAGTATTCGTAGATGTATCTCACTGTATGGTAATACTAAAGCTAAAGTTGCAATCAGTAAGAAATTAGCTTCCTTGTTAGGCTACTCCTACAGTTTCTCAATAATTTCATTAATGTTAGAACTAGATGTTTAATACAAGGCATATTCTACATTTATGGAATTGCTTCATTTTCCCCTTTTATTCTCCTTGGCACCTGTATGCAAGAAGTAAGTATAAGCCAATGCTAATATTGTTGTACTTTCCCCCACAGAATTAGCACTGATATTGCACAAATGCTCAGGAATATGCAACACCTTATGCCTGTAATATTGTCTTCTTTTCAATCCAGCTGGGCGAACCCTTTAAATTTTTATTTACTGTATTTTTAAGAACTAGAATAGCGATTCAGACTAAAGCAGATCTCAAAATTATGTTTCTTCTGTGGGAATGGAAACAGGACTACAATGCAAGGTAGAATATTTTTATTAGGTGTCTAATCCACTGAATATTTTCTCAGTAAGTTACAATAAATTTTTTATTTGTTCATCTCCATTTTTCTGTAAAAAATTAGCAAATACCGGCAAGTTTGTGCTAAGCTGCTCATTGTTCAGTTGTGAACTTGGAGTGGGATTGGTTTCTTGAACCTTTATACCTCTTCAGTACAGCATAATACAAGTCCTGAGCTTGCCATTAATCACCGAGCAACTGACAGTAACGCATTCAGCAAAAGCACTGGTTACGCATTCCTTGTAGTCAACATTTTCATCCAAAACAAACAGTCTATGTGCAGCTCTGTACTGCTTGGAAGTGTTTGACTTCATCCTTTTTGTCTTATAAAATGTCCATAATGTTTTGTGAGCTTTCTTAAGACAGTGACGTTTGAGAAGCCTGTCTCCCAATTAAAAGATAATGAGTTCTGTGATAATCAAGTTTTGTGTCCAGTTTAATTCTCTAGTCTCATGCTGATCTCCAAGAAAGCACGATTTCGCACATGCATGGGAATTCATCTGCATGATAGAAAGTTTCATTCTTCCCAAGGACAGGAGTTTTTATCCCCACCTACAAAAACTGTGCTGGCCACAGGCTATTGACAGTCAAGAAGATTTCAGCTAAAATAGTGAAAACTTCATTGAAAATGTGTGTTAGAAAGTGACTATTCAAAATGTAAATTTTGAAGCAGTGCAAAAAAAATGCAATTTCTTAAAATTAATTGTCTTTTTGAAACATAAGTGACATCGTTTCTGTTACAGTAATAGGTATATGTGCATATATTTCAGCTGTATACATGTATATATTTTATGATCAAAGTTTATAAATCTTGGAGCGTAAATTAATAAATTCTCTGCAGTTGTGTTGCTATTAACACCAGTAATGAATGACCAGCTCCTCCTAAGATGGCTGGTTTTGTAGACACTACATCCTTTGAGTAATGTGCTGTTCTTTACCTTGACGCTTTTCATGTCTTAAATGCTTTTAATCACATACTGCTTATATTGCATTGATTACCTGAAAGAATGTTGAAGCTTTAATGATGCCTGTTTTGTCAGTGTAAGAACTTAGCAGTACCCATCGTATGATGTTATTCAGCATGACAGTTACTCAGCTTATACTTCAGGGAAGATATCAAAGCTAATATCTAGTTTGTAGTATAACTAATCTTTCATGATTATCAGTTAGGATGATTTGGGACTACCATCACCCTAGTGGCTCCTCTATATTCAGCTTTTCTGAAGGTTTTATATTTCTATTTGTTAGTCTTTCTACTCTTCAATTGCAGTTGCTAGAACAATAAATGTGAATATTTTTTGCTTCTCAGTCTTACATCTGTACTACAAATAGTAAAGTCTGAAATATAGCAGCTCAGAGAAATTGTCCTCTGATATGCTTTATGTGAAAGGAAATGCAGGAGAAGATTGTCCTGACTGCAGATTTATTGGACGTTTATGTGATACCTGTATGGTTATGCTAGTGTATAGTGCTAGGCTCTTGCAATAACTTTAAAGCCAGGGAAGTGACTGCTGGAATGACAAGATGAGAGTAGTAATAATAAAAGAGGGGGAAAGAAGACAATGTGCGTTTACAGCTGAAACATTTAAAACTTGCTTATACTTCCTCTGGGTCATACAGATGCAGAGGGAATGTGACTGACCTGACAACTTAAGAATTTTTGATCAATTACTACTTAGCCTTCAGTGGAACACTTCCAGACCCTGCATGACTTAATCCTCATTCGCGACATTTCCACTTAGCTTCATTCCTCCGATTCTCAAAGTGACTGAGGTATTATTATTTCTATATGAACAGTGACAAATATGCCTATAGCACTTCATAAATAAGTAAAAACAAATTTCCTCTTTCCTGTCTACCCTGTATGGTTAAACCGTATGAATAGATACTGATACACAGAGTTGTTAATGACAACATTTGAAGACTTCTCTGTTATTTTTTATGGAACTGTGTTTTTCAGTAAGCAGAAGTACAAGATAGTAAACGTTGCAGGAGCAGATCCTAAATGGGAAAAGTGAAGAATGTTGGCCTGTGTCTTTTCTTGGGAATTCTTTCTGTCATTTTCCTGCTATTATCAGCCCTTGGTCATTTCCACTGGATTGATAAATATGTGCAGAAATATAGAAGAGCCACAAGCACTTCTGCTCTCAACTCCTGTGATTTGTGACTTTGCTCAGAGTGTGTCTGACTAACCATTTGGCTAAAATGGCAGCACTATCACAGCCATTTCAGCTGCTATCACTGTCAATCCCAGTGAAACTGAATGGGTGTAATTAGGAGATATTTTTAGGAAACTCACTTTATATAGACAGGACCTCTGAGGGCAATAAATTCTAGGACATAGAGAAGGAAGTGGAAGAACAATACTTTCCACTTGAAATGACATGTTTCAATGTCTAATTAGAAAGTTTCAGTGGTTTCAGTGCTGACATCTGCTTTGTGTCATAGCAGGGAAATAGTACAGATTTTCATTCACTTTTTTTACAGATTTACTCTGTATTTTAATGGTATTTACACTTCACAGAACTAAAGCAAGAAAAATTTTACATCACCTTGCGTGCCTCATATATTGCGGACCAGTTATGCATCTAGAGTAGAGTTATAAACTATGGTTGAAAACTAGGTTGCAAACAAATTTTGCCTAAGGCATGAACCATAAATTAAAGTAATAATCGTCTCTGTAAGAGACAACTTTTCTCCACTGCTCTTTTAAAATAAAAAAGAAAGTAGGTCAGAGAAATTTAGGATATTTTAGAGTATGTACAGTGTTGTATTGTTTGCCAGCACCTAATTTACAGTTACAGAGCTGCATGAATATTGAAATGATTCAGCTTCCTATTATAAATGTATGTGGCAGTTTGGTTGTTGATCAGTTTATGAAGTTAATGCAAATGAAACTGTCTTCCTGTCAGCATTTGAAATATATAATGCAGTCATGTTGTATATTCAGGGACAGGCCATTGACAGTCAATTAACAAGTTTGATTGGTATGTCAACTCATTCTTTTGAATTGTTAATAGTATGTTAATAGCATTCATTTCTTTGTGCAGTACCATTTGCAGCTTCACAGTTACAGCTATTTTTTATGATTCTGAGTAACCTAAAATAGTGCCTTAATAATAGATTATTAAACACCTGTCTGGTGTAGCTTAGGGAGGTTTTTCTAGACTGGGAGTTTGCAGTGGATCCCTTTGATATTCAAATCAACAAATGATAGCCTTTTTATTCAAAACGTAAGTTCTTTTGATGGTTAGCTTGTTAAGAAATATTCAGCTCCAGTCTGACCTGATCTGGTTTCCCATGGAAAAGATCTGATGCTGTTTGAAGGTTCATAAATGGAATGCCAATGACAATTTGTTGTTGACGTTTTGCTGCCTCAGCCTTCAGATGCTGCTGGTTGATGTGCCGCTTTAGCTTCACCAAATAATGCTTGCAGGTAAATGATCTTCTGATTGATCAGATAGTTTCAAAGCAAAGAGTTCTCTTCTGTGGGCTGTAGTCATGGTTTTTAGACTTGGAGGGGTACTTTAAAAGATGCATCAAAGTTGACAGATGAATCTCGAGGCAAGGAATGATGGGAGACAGGAGAATTATGGGAATATTTTTTAGAGAATAACATATCAGTAAGAGTTTTGAAGACCTTCAAAGGTCTATCAAACCAGCTCGCTATAGCAGATTTATTCCTCCTTTTAAAAAAAATTAAAATTGGGTACACTGATTAACTCTCAGCTTCCTGTGTTAGGGAAGGTGTTGAGCTGATTTATTGTTCTTTGATGGTCTTTTAAAGGGCTTATTTCATTTTAATTTCACCATTATCATGTTCTGCATCCAGGGCCCTGTCCTGCAAGGTGCAATTTCTTCTTCTGCTAAATTATGCACAAAATCAAAGCCTTATATCACTTTACAAGGTCAGAGTGTACAACGAATAACATTCCTTTACATAAATGTCCATGACACTGTGGGTTATCATTGCAAACAGCAAATAAAAATATCAGTTGAAATTAATCTGTTTCTCCACCTTTGTTCATATTACATGCATTATTCTTTCATACTTTTCTTCATTCCCCGTTAGTGTCCTTCCAGATTCTAACACAGCTGTTATTCCGAAGAATCAGACTAGCTATTAGAAGTTCAAAACATACATCACAGAACTGGTTCATTTCTCTTTGGTTTGAGCATTTAATTATTCACTGTCAACATGTGATATTTTTCTGCAAAAACACAGAATTGTTTTTCTGTTGAAGAGCTCTAAGTTTTAACTCCTTCCGGCCTAAATGGCAGAAACCCTGAGGTTCGGAGTTAAATGCTCGGAACAATTGTACTGCTAAATGCAAACTTTGGAATCACACATTTAAAGATGCTGTGTGTTAACTATACTTCACCGGACTTCATAACAAATAATTCTTGCTGATTGAATTTAGGCCAAACTTTTTTAACAACAAAACCCAGTCTTTTCCCAAAACCCTAAAGCGTTACTTAAAGCTGATAGATGAACAGTCAAGTCACGCAACTTCAATCTTATGTGTCGTGTAAACACAATGTAAAATTTATACAAGACAGTTTCCATCACTGGAAATTTTGGCATTTTTGTGTATTTTTCAAATATGCTGCACTGTTTAGCTGACAATTAGAAGCTCTTTCCATTAGGCTGAAAGAGCAATAGGTTAGACATTCGTATTGTCATACAATGTCATATATTCAGTGAAGCACCTTTAATTTTCGGAAGCTCAACAAACAAAGTTAGATATTTAAATTGTTCTCAACATAATTTTTAGACTTTGATACAGCCTCTGTTTTTGAAGAGGTACTCTGTTGGTTATTTATGAAATTCAAATAAAGAGTTCAAAGATTTTCTGATAGTAACGTCATTGATATTGTTTCTAATTCACCATTTCTGTGCTTAAGTAAGTTTTAACTGTTCTGCTTCAAAGAGAACTTTTGATCACCTCACATTCACATTAGGCTTCTGTAAATATTTTTATTTTTTTTCTAAAATGTAATTGAATCTACCTTCCCTACATGTTTTCCAATTTGTCATCTCACTGAAGTAGCCTAAATATTTTACAAAATAGTTTTCGTACAACATCATCATGGTCTAAATGTTCTGCAGTGTAAGGCTTATTCTATGTTAGGCATCTTTCATTTGCTAAATGCTTAGTATTTCAAAAAGCTAGAAAATAAAAATGGCCATCTCATAGCAGTTTGGAATACTTGTAATTTTAGTAGGTCATTTCTTTTTGGATAATGTTGCATTATCAAGGTGGAAATCATAATTGTGAATCTATAAATTTTGATTTAATATTCATTGTAAAGCTTTTTCAGATCCTGTTTGTCACAGAGATCTTTCCATCCTATAGTAACTTCTAGCATACTGACTAAAACACTCATCAAGAAGAAGAATAAAGTCTTGGTCCAAGAACTTGAGTTTATTTAAACAAATCGGAACAATTCCAGTGGAAGACACTGAGAGATGTGCTTCCTGGACTGCCCATTGCTGCAACAGCATTGCTGTTGCCGGGCAAGAGACAAATACCAATGAAGGGATTTGAACCTGGATCTTGGCAATACCGCAGCTGATTAACCTAATTGGTGGGTTATTCCTTACTGCATTCTGCCCCTCCCTTCCTCTTATTTACCACCTTTTAGTTTCAACATTTTGCTTTGTAGCCATTTTTATATCAGAAGGCTTGGCTCTGCGATTTGTTTTTACTAACCAAAATAACTACTTCTATTAATAATGCAAACAAAAAGGGCTAAGTACATGGCAAGTTTGCAAGCAGTGGTTCTTGACCTCCCTTTGTGATGTAAGATGGGTAGAAACATGATTGCTGCTTGGTTGGCAGAACATAAGATTAGTATTTTATTAAAAATCCATCAGTTACTAATATACTGTCAATATACTGCAATTTCCACTTCCCAACTTTTATCCTTTTAAACCATCTAGAAAATTCTGTGAATATAAGTATTACAGGACAAAAAAAAACCAAATAAATGAATGTATAATGCAAGATTTTAACTCCATACTCAATAGGCATTACAGCACAGACTATAATACAGTTACAGCCCAATTATAACTCAGAATTTAAATATAATTTGTTACAGAGACTTGACTTTTAAATCATAAAAATAACTACTTGGTCAATAGGTAACTTCTTGTCATGAAGTCCTTCTGATCTAAGAGAAAATCTGCCCTCTGAAAGGTACATAGTAGTATCTGCCTGAATGCACATTTAGGAATTTCATGGTATTTTAGGTAGGGATGTTTTCCACACTGCAGTTCTGATGAAAGGTCAGTGTTTAAGTGTACAACAAATAAAATTTGTGAAAATGTGTTTGAATGAGCATATGTAGTATATTTCTGAGATTCTTGCTGTCTTTCTCTAATTTCCATTAATTTTGTTTTATTCTAACTGTTAGGAATATTTAGATTTTTGGATAGGCAATTGCATGCATGCATGCAACAAGGGCATTACTTTCCTAATGCTTTTTGTTTCTTGGATTGCACTTCATGAACATTGTATTTCTGATTATACATGAGAATGTATAATACATTGTCACTGTGAAATTAGAAATTCTTTAAATTTATAGATTGGGTCACATATATTGCTGCTCAGAACACAAAGTTTTAAATACGGACTCTGCTGCTGGATTTCGCAGGATTTTGCCACTGATACCATGGGATTCCTAATACCCAGACTCATCTCTCTGCGAAGTTTGGTTTAAATGATGATGCAGGAAAGATAATGTGACATTAGTTTGGCCATGAATATTAAGTATATGGGTGGATCTTTGTTACAAGTGTCAGTTTCCATAAGTATAATCAGAACTTCACTTACATTTTTGCATTGGAAGTTGGGTCCCTAGAGAAAGGTATTCTATTATCTGAGAAAGTATTATCACTGCAATATGAATAAATAGGTAGAAGACTGTGATAAATACTATATATAGTGTATGTTATATTCTGTATGCGTTACTATTATGTATACTGTACCTGTACGTCTAGTTGCACGAAGAAGTCTCTTTTCATTTCCACTGGGAGGCAGTGGGTACGTCTGTTATAAATTGGACTTCTGCACTAAATAATCTTTGACATACATTAAAGTGTTTTAACATTTACTATTATTTAGGTAGTCATAGATATAAGTAAAATCCCTGTGAGACTGGGTATACATAGAGGATAGGTAAAATACAAAACCACGCTATATGGCTAGAATGAGAACGATCACTTTTAGCTTAGCAATACTGTTACTACAGTTAACTGTTTTCAGTTAACTAATTCTTCGTTTTATGGAACTACTTCTTTCCTGTCTCCTAGTTATCACAAACTAGTATCTTAAAGTAGCCAGTGACATTCATGAAAAGCATATTTTGAGCAAGAATATTTAGCCAAGTGATGGCTGGAAATGAAATCTTTTCTGTAAGAATAGAATGTCATGGTGTTAATGTGTTTCATACACTGTGAATTACTGCCGTGTGATGAACAGCTTTCACCTTTCAATACAGAGTATTTTCTCTGCCTAGCTGTCCCTCTTCTGTTTATAATCACACTAATCTATTCGACAGTTGGCATGACTAAGGATTGTAAAGACAGGTAGGAATGGAAAGAAACCAACTCACTCTTCCTAGGCTTTTATGACTACAATCTTGATACTCCTTGGATGCTGTATTCCAGAACAGTGGTATAGCCTTAAGCAGTAGCACTCTTCTTGTTAGTGGAAGCTCCAAACTAGAAATTTGTACTGTGCCTTCTTGGACTGCTTTATCACTGCAGTGATGGTTTAACTGATGATTTAGTTTGCTGTAAGTGGACATTCTCAGTAGAAACTTCAGCTAATGTGGGAAGGATATTACGAGATTCCTTTCTGAGTGGATTACATGTTTAAGGGTACAAGTAGAGACAAAATCTGTAATACAAACACATATAGTATATAAGGATATCACATCACTTTATCTTTTTTCTTTATCTTCCTTTAGATATCACATGTCTAGATATAATTGTGTTATAACCTCTCACTTTTATTTTATATTCTCTCCAGTTCCCTAGAACTGTAAGCGCAGATAGAGAAAAATGTAGAAATCAAGGAGGGAGGAATGTCATGTGAACGTTCTAGCTATATCTTTTTTTTTTTTTAATATAGATACAGAACTGACAAAGAAAGAATGCTGATATATTATAAAGCTATCCGTATCAGAATAAATTTAGGATAATAGTCATAAATAGCAAAACTACAAATGAACTGTGTGGGAACCCCAAATGAATGCTTATGTAGCCTCATGAAAGGTTTAGACATTTTCCATTTAATGGAGGGGGGGGAAAAAAAGGGGAGGTATTTTTTATAAATTCACCCTGGCAGGTTAAAATGCTTTTCATACTTTGAATGCATCTATGCTAGCCTATAAAGTGAAAATCAGTGTTAATGATGAAATGTGAAAACTTACGGGAAAAAGTACTTAACGAGTTCTGAATAATAATCTGAAACTTTGATATCACCTGATCTTTTACAGCATTCATTTTGAAATATGGAAATCATACCTTTCCTAAAGGGTGTGGTACCAGTTTCTGACATTTTAGAAACTTTCACTATTTCATTAGCCAAGGGTAGGTGTTATTTATCCTGGAACAAGTATTTGGTAGATCTGATAAATTAGACCTGATTCATGAGAACAGAGACTATATCTTCTTTTGTGCTATACTGAACTTGCTTCTAGTAAAGAGTAGTTATGATTTAATATACACTGTTCAGCACTTCTGCAGTCAAGTTTTCTCCCTTGTTACGGGTATCTATTTCAGAATATTATTGCTATATGTTCTGGCATGAGTTTTCATTTCTCGTAAGTTAAGTATCATTTTCTTATTTCCTGCCTTTATTTCAAACCCATGTGTGTTCATTTTTATTATTTCTACTGGTGCACATTCTAATTTAGTATCCTCCATGGGTTTCATTACCATGCTGTTAATCTCTGCTTCCATTGACTTAATGAAGATGTTAAACAAAATCAGGTCTAATACCAATCCCTACGGCACCCCATGTCAGTACATTGGCATTTTCATTACTCTCTCCTTACAGACTATCAGCTAGTTAACAACATTATAATTAGGAGAGTTAAAAATAATTTCCAGATATGCTGTATCAGATATTTTAAGAATCCAGATGAATTACAGCCATTATCCTCCCTTATCGATGCATATGTAATTAATTAAGAAACACAGTCAACTGTGGTGGACATAATGTGTGTTTTCTAAAAATGTGGTATCCATTGTGCAACAGTCTTATTACTACATTTTCATCGCTTTACACTTTTAGATCCTAATCCTTTTCACCTTGTTTTTCTAGACCCTGAATATGCCTTTACTTTTCTTGGTAGATACTGATTTTATCAAGTCTCTCATTCACCATCCCAACCCCAGTTGTTGTAGAATAGACTAATCTTAGTTCTTTCTTTTTTTTTTCGGTTTGGCGTCTTCATTAAAGTGATATGAATAAGAAATGAGTAAATGATAATCAGTTTGGAGGGATTACTCCATCTTTTAGATAAGGTATGTTCATAAAGCTGAGTGTTCTGCAATTTTTCACAGTTGGCAGATTTTGCTAATGTGGTTGTGTGAGAACTTGTGATTTTTTTCAAAAACTTGAGAGGAAATGGTAGGCTTTGTAAAAGGTGACAGATTAATAGACTCAATACTAGAATTCCACTGTCCCAGTGAGGAAGTACATAAAAGAATAATACTCTTGTTAGCTTGCTGATTTTCAAGCAGGAAGGCTGCTCATTTTCTGTTTAGGAAAAAACATCCTTTAGGATGTGGAGAATAGTTTATCCACTATGGCGATCGAGTCTTTGAACTGCCTCTGTAATTTCCATAAAGGAACAATATGTACCCTGTGTGCTAGTACAGGGCATTGGCCGAAATATGCACAGTAAGGAAGGAATATTTTACCTCCATTTTTTTTATTTCCTCTCTGTGTTTTTGAGATTCCAAGTGGACCAAAACAAGAGTCCTGGAAAAGAATTCAGACTAACTGTCATGCCCACATGGATGTATTAGATGGCAGGCCTTTTTCACCCACTTTATTGGAACATTTCCTAGATGTTTATAACTACAGTTGCTGACTTTAAAAGCTAGGTTTATTTTTGTTTTGTGTCTTGTACTCCCATAGAATGTGAATGACAGCTTTTGGGGTGGTTTTTTTGTGAAAATTTCAGTTTCTGAATCTTTGTCTTCTGTAAATCAGAAGTGTGTGGTTTTTATATCCATCAGTTGTAGAGCAGAATAAAACTTTTTTGGCATTGATCAAGATTTAAATATAACCAACACACTGCCAGAAATATGTACACAAATATTAAAATTTCATTTTTAAAAAAATTGTTCTGAACATGAAACTTTGATCTTGTCTTCTCTTAAGCTTTCTGACCTGATTGCCCCTCTCAAATCAGTGCATATAGCATTTTGTTAAACTTCAGGGTACTACTGACCTTCGGGAATGTATGATGTGAGATTGCCTGCTCTAAATCCAGCACAGTCGAAAGACTCATTTTGAATTATTTGATTTTTAGAGGATTGTAGAAGTGTTTACAGTTGGGCAGCAGCAAGTAGGAATAGAAGGTTTTTGAATGTAGTTTTTTGAAGTTGATTTGGTATTTGTAACATTAATATTGCGGCTTCTTCAGATGCATTGTTGAGTTAGTAGCCTTTTTAATGAACTGCAAGTTTTTGTGCTGCTCAGGGTATGCATACTGCATGATGTGATACTTCTCTTTGGTATAATTTCCAATTAGGAAATGCACAAAATTTTTAGGTGTGTTGATAGCATTAAGAAACTGTGCTCAGTGTCAAATATGACTTTGTGGGATGGTGTATCTTTATTTTGCTAAACTGCAGATAAAAAACAATTAGACAGCCTAGTTTAGCATCCATGAAATTGCAGTGTTTTATTTGAGTCCTGTGAATTTTCAACCCACAAATATATAAGTTCAAAGAGAAAAATTTAAATCACACTGTCATAAAATAAACTTTAGTAGTGGAGAACAATGCAAAAAGATGAGTGTCTTGTAATCATTTTGAAACATATGAAGCTCCATCCCAAAATGAGGATTAGCAATCTGGAGTCACAGCATTTGAAAACTGGGTTATAAATCTCTGAAAATTGTGGAAACGTTACAGTTATTTCAGTAAGATAAACAAAAATATGCTGTTGATTAATTATACTTTTTTGACCTAACTAGGCAAAAGTATTATTTTATTTAAAGGGACGTTCTGGAGTTTTGGGTGTGATATGCAAGCATTTTACTAAGTTATATGTAGATTCTTACAAGTGTAAAATTTTTTTTAGTCAAAGATAATCATAACCTTTTTTTTATTTTTCATTTAGGAATATATCCTTCATCTTTTAGCTACTGATAACTCTACACATTTTCTCAAAAGAAAGCCTGTTTCAAACTAAACTATGTATGTTTAACAAATTTATGGAATTTTTAGAGTACAAATTTGTAACAGTTCAAGAAACACATATGAATCATATTGAAGGTTGTGGTGTATTAAAACGACATTAGTCAGATACAATTTGTGTTCATAGTGTGAACTCAAAGCTTTTCAGTTATTGTTGTCTAAACAGGACCTTTAAAACTTTATTCACACTAGGTAGTTGAATAAAAGATTTCACATTGCAAAAAGCAATTTTACCATCATTAGCTAAAATAAGAGGGCCCTAGGAAGAAAGGATTATCATATATTAAATAAAAAGTTCACCACCTTACAGCTTAATCCCGTTAGAAAAGATGATTTCTATCTAACTTAATCAGCCAGGGGTCTTTATTGCCTGGAGTATTAATTGATTTAGGTCTTCATTAAGGTCAGAGGTACACCTGGCTGACCAGAGGCAGCCTATTAGCACGTTGTCAGTTATGCTTATTTACATTGACTGAACATAATGGTGGGTTATTTCACTGTTAGGTCAGGGGGTCACTGAATCTTTTGTGCACCCTGACCTGTTAAAGGGCAGCAGTCACTCAGACACCAAACTGCATTCCTAACGAAGATTTGGCTGATTGCATATTGACTCCATCCTTTCCAAGAAACATGCGTTTGTTCATATGATGCAACTATTAACATTGGCCTAAATATCTGTGGGTGAATGGTTGAAATGTCTCCATTAGAAATTCTCTGCAGGTTTTGTATTATGCCAGTTAATTGCTGGCATGTTTTAACAACACCAGCAGGAAAAGTTCCATAGAGTTTCCATAGCTGCTGTTGGCCTTTAATTAAAAAAAAACAACTTAGTCCAAATCTATAGGTATCCTGTTACTTCTGTTTCTTTTTAAGTAGCAATAATTATAGCTTTCTTTTGCTAATTAGCAGCTTAACTTTGTCCTTATGTCCAAGAAATTCTAGTTTTTTCATTGTATTTTTTCCTGAATTATGTTTTGTGGGAGGTGAGTTGTGCCCTTTTGGTAACTTACAATACTGTTTAAAATGTGTTCATGGGATAGAACAGTTCAAAGTGCCACCAGGCGTTCTTCTGACTTTTCCTTTCCATGGTACTGTACGTGCTTTCCTAAAACCTGAATGCAGCTAAAAAAAAAAGGTGAAATAAAATAATAATTTGCTACTATACTGTCTTCCTTCTGTATTAGCTGTGATCTTGCTCTATATTATACTTAATTCCTGCAGCACATCTACACTATGAAAAGCAGTAATTCTCAAATAAGAGCTTAGCATTCCTATCTGGTAGAGTATGGATTGTGTACTCTGAGGTTCTCCTTGTCCACTGAATTCCCTTGATTATTTACAGCTGTGTTAACTGAGCAAAACAACTGCTAAACTATTATGTTAGCTTATGAAGACTCACCTTTTATTTAACTTGAAGTGATACAAATGGAAAAAGAAACAAAAGATGTGGGATCGCGTGAGGCCCCATTTGTAAACTCCTTACTGCTGTGGAGCGATATTGGAAATAAATTGGTACAAGTGAGTGTCTTAACAGTACAAGTTTTTTTATTTTTGGTTTGTCAAATCTTTAATGAAATTTTAGCACTGGAAATATGTGTATGGGCTGCAGTGAAAATTAAATCATCAGTATAAGCTTGAGACATCTAGTGCGTAAATACACATCCGTGATATTGTAGTTTTGTTTCTGTCCTGAGTTTGCTGGATATGCCAGTCCTCTAGACTTGATACACTGTGAATCAATAGCCTGAAAGATCTTCTGTTGTCCTTGTAGATGCTCCATAAAGATAAACTGTTGCAAGGTTCTGGCAGGGTTTTGCAGAACACTTTCACAACACAAGGACTGACACCATACATCGTGACATCTCCCGTTGTAAGATTTCAGTACTGTGAACAAGATATTATGATGTCTTCCCTGTTTTAAATGCTTTTTACTCTGCTAACAATTTTCTGTGTAATGCTTCAAAGTTCTAGAGACAACCCCTTGAAATCTGCACAACAGTGTTTGTACTGGTTTGCTGCTTTGCCCCTGCTGATTGTTTATTTATTTTTGCTTTTCATGACCAAGTCACTGGGAAATAGAAGAGGAACATCCCTCCTCCTTCCCTTATCTGAAATAAAGTCCCCTTGAAATGCAGTTGCTGCAAACCTGTGGCTGTGTTTTGACCCTCTTCCCCTCCTTCCTTCTTGCATCTATCCTTCCATTAACATGGTGACATGTTAGGAACACTGTTTTTCTGTTAATTATGTCTTAAGATACAAACAAGTATGTTAGGAACAGAGGGATTTTTTAAATTGTTTTTTAAAGAACGCTGCAAAATTCCCACTGAATCTGAGCCAAAAGTGGTGCCAATTTTGCTCAAATCCTTCAGAGATTTTTTTGACCTTGCGTATGACCGGTGGGGCTAATTGTATCAGAACTATGCAGGATACTTTAAGAAACTGCTATCTTGGTCCGTATTTCAAAACACTGACAGATATTTTATCCTTAATTAGTATTCATATTATGTCTCAAACAATCTGTTCAAGAATAGAGGAAGTGAACTGGTTGAACAGCTCTTCTGTCTTTCTAATAATTAACATGGGTGATACATGGAAAACCAGCAGCCCAACAAGAAAAAAGGGAAGAAATGTTGCCAGTGTGATTTTCTTCTGTAGAAGTATAAACTACCTGTATTGGAGTTTTTGACTAATGCATGAATTTCGTTTTGCAGAGGTGAAAATGAATGCTTTGCTTTAAAACCTGTGCCCCTCTGAATTATATCTTCCTGAATTTGTTTCTCATCTTGTCAGTATGCCACTTGGTAGCTGGCTGGACTCCCTTGTTCAATGGCACATATTTTAAAATAGCACTGTAAAAAAAAAGACCATTTGTTCCTATAAACCAAAATATTACTTGCATATTTTTTCCAAATTCAGGATTATATATAGCATTATCAAAACAATATTTCAGATATTTTAAACAATTTTAATAGTTGATGGGTGTCAGTTGATATATTATGTTTCCTCTCTGCCTCCTCCCCCTCTTCAGCTGCTAATCATAGAACTTGTATGCCAAATTGTATAAGATACTCTTCCAATAGTTACATGTGTGAGTCTTTTGTGAGACACAGACAGTTATGAGGACAGATTTGGAGTTGCATATGGGTCTGTCACATGATTTGATTGCCATGTCTTCTAAGACACAGATTTCTTTTTTAATTATTCTTAATTCTGAGGAATTTTTACAGTTTATACAGTAAGTTCTGCAAAATCCCTCCTAAAGATTCCTTGCACAGTCCATTTTTCCTCTCTTTACTCCTAGCAAAATGTTTCCTGTGCTGACTTCAAAACTGCTTACACCCACCTTACTTCCCACTTCTATACTTAGTTTTCTTTTGATGTAGAATAAAATTTACTGCTTCACTGATCAGGAAATGTACAGACTTTCTAGAGAAGTGCAGCATAAGAGGATGAAAAGTTTTGATATTTACATTAAGATTTTATAATAAATCTTTGAGATGTCTGAATACTAAGAATAGATGTTTCTCTTGCTGGCTGCTGTTAAAAAAAGTAGGTCTTTGGTGTGTTGCCAGGAAGAATTTAGAAAATCAGCCCAAAGTAACTGCATTGCGGCTCAACTTAAAACATATACTGGTGGTATATCTGGCCACCCATTTAATTCCATTTTCAAAAGGTGAACCCATCTCTTTGGTCAAGTAGCACTCTTTTGCATTTTATTTTCAATCTGCAGTTTCCTTTTACCTTCTGGTGGATTATTGTGACTTTTCATACACAGTCTTTTAAGGTGTTCTGCAAGTATTATTTTTATAGTGTTTTTAAATTAGTTTACTAAAGACATTACAGACATATACTTATACATCCTTATTTATTCTTACATAAAACAAAGCTTAACTTTTAAGACTTAAAAAAAAGCATTAAACCAAAGATAGTGTGCGTCATCACCCAGAAAAAGAAAGCAAGAACATGCTTAACCATGTTGGAGCATGAGTGTGATCCAGCAGCTGTAACAGAAACATCAGACATTATTGTTTTGAGCTGAGATATGCATCCATGTATTAACTGTTAGGTTAAAGTTTATTGCAATGTTGTGTTTTTATGCTGTTGTTAAATCCCTATCAAAAATTGTCTTTAGACTGGCCGATTTGCTCCATTTGTGACAAATCATGGCAAAGAATAGGATTGTTGAAAGAAACTACCCGGAAAAGAGTAAAGTGCTTCTCTTGCCTTCCATATATTCCCAGAATCTTACTTATTTTGATTTTGTTCTAGGTTGGAGATGTTCTCTACTGTGCTGGACAGATTGCTCTGGTACCTTGTACGATGCAGCTTGTTAGCGGTGGCATATGGACTGAGGCCATAGTTTCCCTCCGTCATGTTGAGCGGGTTCTTCAAGCTATGAGCCAGAAGACTGCACTCCATCACGTCATCACAGCCAGCTGCTATGTCACTGACAGCAAGCACATTCCTATTGCTCGCTCTATATGGCAGAAGAAAATGAAAGAATGTAAAAAGGTAGCTGTGATATCCATTTTCTTCTTTCTGGGTTGTCTTCTTTTCTCCTGCAAGTCTTGTAGTAATATCGGAATTTTCTCAGTACATTTCAGAGGGGTTCATGTGAAGCTGATACAATACAGTTTGATTGAGCTGTTATGTTCTGGCTCATAAGTGGTTGTGCACAATTGAGAAAGAAAATTGCTTAATAGAAACTTACATTCATCACTAACTTTGTCTTAATTCCCCAAAGCAATGTGTTAAAGAACTCTTAAAGAACTCTTAAAGAGCAGTCAGTTCCTCCAGCAAAAATGTGAACAATGCCTTATTTGAATTACTTCTGCCCATATATTTTTACATAATAAGAACTGGGCATTTTACTTCAACTTTCTGTGAGTTGTTCTGTTCAGGTTTATTCCCCACTCTTTCTTAAGAGCGATATTGTCATGACAACTGAGCTTAGTAGTTTACTGCTCATTATTGCTTACTATTCAGCTGAACTTTTAAGACCAGATCAGGGCGTGCCTGTCTGTTGGTTGACCCCAGACTATTTCTAACAGCATAATAATTTAGACAGTGATGTATAAGGATGCCATAATCATTTGTATTATGTATGTACCACTTTTCTTAAATAGCCAAGGAACACCCTGCAAGCATTGAAAAGGTAGTGGCCATGAATCTTGTAAATAAAACATAACTTCTCCACAAAAAAAGTGTAGTAACTGCATAATTGCTGTGTAATTTAATATAACTTAATTGTTATGGTTTCTCAGGGAAATATATGGCTTGGAAGCGTAGCATATGTTAATATTGCCATAGAAGAAGGAAAAATGCATCTGAAACTTTCTTTCTATTTGCCTTCACTTTCAGTCTCTGCACTAGGCACTTGTCTTTCTGAGTAAAGATGTAGGCTTTACTTATATGCCTACACATTCCACCTTGATTTATTAGTAAAGGACCCTCTTAAATACTCTTTACTCCTCCTCCAAGACCAAGTGTAATGAATCTGAATTCAATTCATTTTTTTTCTGTGTGACTGGTTAGTAACATGTACCATGACCACAAAGCCTACGTACTTTCTTATTTGTAATGTATATGATTTAAGGGCAGATTGGTGTTTCCCAGTTCTTTGAAACTTTTCCTTTTTCCAGATAGAATCTTTTAGGTCTTCCATAGTTGTTATACATATCAGCCACGCTTTATTGACTCTTATTTCTCCCACTTACTGGGAAGACTTAGTAGTACTTTCTCAACTACATGGAAAATACTAATGAGGTGGCTTGCTTTTGGGCTATTGCTAGTACCTCACCCATGTCACTTTTTAATTGTTCAAGCCATGGCTTAAAAATTGATTGCTGCCTACACATACTTCTATGAAGAGTTAGCTGCCTAACAGTTTTCAGGAATGTTTAAGAAAAAACATCCTAGAGGAGCATCAAGCAATCCTAGAGGGAGTTCATCAGTCTTAGTCTGTGCTTATTAGATCATATTCACTAATGACAGTATCGGAAAGAGAAAAAAAATATTAGCAGATGAATTAATGTGTGCCACAACATGATCTAAAAATACTTTGGAAAAAACGAAAATATCAGTGGGAATGAGATGTTATTAGGACCCAGATGTTCCAATTTCCCTATAATTTTGTCAATAGGAAACTCAGACAGAGGACTTGAATTTTTCCTCAGGCTATTTTTTGATTAGTAAGGATCTGTGTACAGAGCAAAGCAGAAAAAAGATGTAGCAGACACTTTTGTTACAAGAAACCCGAGGGAGGAATTGTATCTTCAGGGCAGGACAATTGTCCTCTTAATGGAAATAGAGATTTTGTACTGGAGGAAAAGCACAATAGCTGGCATAGTATTGGCAGAATTGTTCCTTTACTCTCAGAATAAGGAAGATGGTAAAGTTTGAAATTTGGAAGAATATTGTAAAATGACTGATAAATTGTATGACAGTTGTACCTCGCGTATTGCATAGAATCGGTGAAAACAGGAAGTGTAGTTTTTACATCTCTTGACATTTTCTTTGGAGCAGCCTGTTGGATGCTGTAAGACACTGCCTTTCTGTGTGGAAGCCAGAACACAGTAGCTTTACTCTGAAGACATCTGTATTTAAGAGTCTAAGTAGCATATCCCTTACTTGTGTGGTTTTGTTTATTTTTTTTGGTATCCCAACTACTACAGACAGTTCTATCAGATACCATGAAATGAAATAATGGTCTGTTTTCTTCAAGTAGACAAAGTCAGCCAAACCAAAAGTATTTTATTATTCTTGAACTGTATTTCAAGCCGTGGCCAAAGGCCTGAATCAATAGCAACTTACAGATTACTTAATAAGTACAAATGGTGTCTCAGTTGAAATTGTTCTGCTTCTGTCATCCATGGAAAAAGGAGTTTGTGCAAACAAAACAATGCAGCTGAGAACTCGTTTCTTGTAAACTAGGCATCATAAACCATAGAACTTAATTATGTTTTAAAGACAGGTTTTAGACCCTACATTTCTGTTTGTTGAATGTTCTGTATTTAATAGCAAAATGATGGTATATTAAGATTGAGGTATTTGTATTTAACAAGTGACTAAATCATATGCATCAGAACTGCCAAAGGATGTTTTTTTTAAAGTACCAAAAATTATTAGCATTCTGTCATACGGTGTTGTCTGGTAAACATCCTCTACATAAATAGTACTGTTCAGCAACTTCAGTTGAATCATTCTACATACTTGATGTCAGTAGTCTGTAAAGCACAAAAGGGATTATATAAATTGTTTAGGACACAAATAAATCAGACCTAACAGAACAAAATATAAAGAGAAGTGTGAGATTTCTTCTCTGGATGTGTTTATATAACACAAAAGGTTTACTTCTCAGAGCAGGATGCGGCCAGAGAGTTGATCAAAGCTTTGTTTGAGCTGAGGCCACAGGGTCAGACACACTTACCTGGACTTTAGAGGACTTCTTGTCATACTGACAGTGACAATTATCTTTTAGAAACTTCTTGAATTATGAAGAGAAAGATAAATAGACTATGTTTCAGAATAACCAAATTATTTCAATGATAACCAGAGGATGGGCTCTAGTGAGCATCAAGGATGGGAGGGGATTGTAACAGAGGGAGAAAAAAGTAACACTAAGCAGGCTGGTCCCCTTAGCAACTTCTAAGCTGTTTCAGTCACCCAGCCTCTGGTCCTTTCCGTATTCCAGCGTCATTCCTTGCTTCCTACACAATTTTCCACTGCTGTCATCCTGTTTTCCCTCACTCCAGATGGCAGCTCAGTATCTGTGCTCCCAGCACCATTCCCTGCAGCCTCACCCCTCCGGTATAATCCCGAGCGTTACGTCTCTGAACTCCAGGTACCAACAACCATCAAGAATTGTGTCCTTAGAGCTGCAGTCCAGCCCCTATCCCTCTCTCTTCTTTCTTCCTATGTCCCTTGGAGTCGCAGTGTCATTGGAAGAACTGTTTGGGGTGACAGAGGAGACAGAAATCTGGTGGAGGAATGGAAGGTTGTAGCAGAAAGAAAAAGACAGTGGGGAGGGAAGGATAAGAAAGCAGCCCCACTGAGGTTTCACTCAAAAAAAAAGTACTAAATCACTGGGCTAAATAAAAGATCTTTGATCAACATTTTGAGGGTACACGAAAGAGATTTCCTTTCTTAAAACTAAAAGGGGATTGTAAGAACAGATCTAGAGTGGGCGAGCCGAGGTAAGCATTTAAGTTCTGTAGATGGATAAGTCTTCATTGTTGTTAAGTAGTGGTTGTTGGAGAAATTAAAATATAGTTAAGGGAAGCAGTGGTTAAAATCAAAAGAAAAAACAGAGGCTGCAAAAATAGCATAAAGACAAATAAACATGCAAACAAATAATGCAAACAATTAATCAAAACCAATACCTAGTAAAAATAATTGGAGTTAACAAATGCAAGTGCCAGCCATCAGCAGCTTACCCCCACCCTATTTTTCAAGTTACAGTCCTTCCACAGTTGCTTTGTGATTCGCAGGCATGCTTTGGGACATTTTGACACTCTTCAGGAGATAGATTTAGGGAGCTTCTCTAACATACGTGGTCATAAATAGTAACAATTGTGTGGTAGAACAGTTTCTCCCTAATCCAGTAGTTAGCATTTAGAACTTTTTTTCCTTTTAAAGTAGCCAAAAAAACCCCAAATTTATAGCACTGCTAAAACTTTCTGGAAGAAGAACTGACAGTTTTCCAATTAAGTCTCATCTTCTGTTTTTCTTTACTTCACATCTTTTAATGACACTGTCATGTAATATGATGATTTTATAAGTGTTTTTGCTAACTCATTCAGCAGAGTAATCAATACAAAAAAATAAGCCAGATGGGTTGTAGTCCATTTGTATTGGGTGGGACAGATGGCATTATTGATAGATGGAAATATTCCAAATAATTATTGTATAATGGTATAACAGTGACTGTGCCTGCAAAATTTTATTAATTTACTTTGTGTATGCACTTTATTCAGTAGGGGTTGAGTTGTACCGTTTAGACAGTACTCCTGCTATATTTAGCTGGGAGCTGAGTCCACCCCCTACCTTCTTTTTCCCTTCCCTGTGGGCTTTCCATGCAGAATCATCCCTGTAGTACTTTGTGAGAGTATTTCAAGTGGTGGATTGTACTGTCTGTACAACAGACTGCTCTGGACTAACTGAGGTGGGCAAGATCATGGTTACATCTCTTTTTTCTACCTCTGAATGCCCGCTTTTTGCTTTCTTTTGTTGTCCTCACCAATACAAAGAAACAGACTGTACTGTCTCAAGATTTCAGGCAATCCAACTTGTTTAACTGCTGTGTTTTGTTCTTCTTACATCTTGCTAATCCCCAGCAAGATTTGGTACAGCTAGACCAGTAAAATGTATCAGTTTTGATAAACTGTGTAATAGATACTGGTTTGGGCTGTTGCCCTTCAAATGTATATTCCATGAAAAAGTACCATTAATTCTTTTTTTTCTGCGAGTTAAGAGCACATTTACTTAAAACACTTGGAGGCCATTTGCTGCTTTTGAAATTCGGTTCTTGATAAATGTAACTGAATGATAAAAACGAGTTTCAGTTCTTATTTTGATTTGATGGCATATACAAAACTTGGATGCAGATTTTCCAGAAGTGTCTGAAATGTCGGCTCTCATTTCTTTGTTATAAAAAGAGAACTGTATAGGGAAGTACTTTAGTGCATTTAGTACACAATGTTTTGTTACCAACACAAAGTTTAGGATTGCCTGTATTTAGAAGTGAACCCAAAATACTGATGAAGGGAGACTTTGAAACAGTGAAAACAATATATTTTGTTAAGATTAGAAGACAGGTTTGTACAGAAAGATAGCATTTAATGTAATTGCAAGATGTATTAATAGCTCTAAGGACATTAGCTTATATACTTTGCTGCAGCAATTCGTTTTATACATACTATTTTTTTATTCAGATGATGTTATCATAGATCAAGTCTACTCTGAGTTGTTTTATTAGGCAGCTGCTACTGTATTTTCCATCTTCAGTAATGAAAAATGTACCTGGTGAAATACTTCCTGTATTATGTGTCTTTCGGGTTTTATAACACAGCCTCCATTTGGGCGTTAGTTGTCTGGTCCTCTTCCTCCAATAAATTCCTAAGCAAATGTGCTACAAACCCTGAAAGTTCCCCAGCTCACCTTCTTCTGACAGAAGCTTGCTTTTTTTATGGTAAACATTCGGGATGAGTAGCTGTGATCCCATGATTGTTTCAAATGCAGCCGAGTGTGCTGCACTTGACTTTCATTCTGTGAAGAATGCCAGTCAGGTTGTTGACAATGTCTGTCTTAATACCATGGAATGCAGAAGTGATGGAAAAAAGATTCACAATGCTTTATTTGATACATATTGGGAAGGGGTTCCTTGCTTATTTCAGCTCTCGGGTAACTTGATGCCAACTTTAAGTATCTAAATTTAAACCTTTTGGGCCAGATTTACAAACTGTTTGGATGTCAAAAGTTGTAAATGAGCATGAACTATGATTTTTTATTTAAGAGCAGTCATCTAGGGGCACTGGGCCTATTCTAGGGACTCGCCGCATCATACTTCCTTTGACACTCTTGTAAATACCGTTGATACTACCCTGTGTCTTTACACTTTGCCTACCAAATAACACAGAGGTCCCAAGTTATAAACAAGTTAAATCCTAAACCAGAAGCTGTCTAGCTGCATGCAGTGGTTTTCTGGAGTAATTATTATGTTTTCATGGCAGTCATTTAGAATGGCATCATGCATCTGTAACACAGCAGTCTTTTGCATTGTTCAGGCATGCCTGTAGTATTTGAAGTATACAGACTGTCATGAATTTAAATAAAATTCATGCATTCTCTGACACTTTATCCTAAGTAGAACAGAAGCAGCTTATGCTCAAGTAGTGGAAGTCGAAGGTTTTTCTTGCTGCAAAGGATTGGACAGAGGTTTAAGATCCTCTTTACCTATGGAGAAAATTACCATAAAACTTAAAAGGAATGTAAAAGACCCCCAGATTTCTGTGAGAGGATATGTACTTTTTCACCACCCTGAACAGATATTTGTAAGTCTGTAATATTGAGGTACATGTTTTTTGTATATGTTATTACATGTATTAGTTAATATCTGTAATGAATACAATAGTTAGATTTCCAGATAGTATTGTAAATTCTGTGTCCTATAGATAACAGTATAGCTAATATAAATTTAATTGGTCTCCTTCTTTTACTGCTTTCTTGAACAGAATAGTTAAAATGTGAGAAGTAGAAGTAACTGAGTATTATGAAGGTGTGAATGATAGATTAGAATCCTGCTATATTTACATTGCAGTAAAATCTCGTGCAGGTTCGTTAATATAATTGGTAATCTTACCAGAAGAAAACTAAATATTTTTGAAAAACATTGCCACCAGCCAGTACCTATGCCTATCAAAAATTCAGTAGGAAGAAAATACATGTTTCTGTTTCCCCTTTTTGTCTCATCAGGTTTATAACATTTATTTTGCTACTGGATGCTATTTTGAATGTTCCACAGTTTGATATATTAAACCAGGCTTCTTTTAAGGCCCACGTTAAGAACACGCAGTGCATTCAAATAGCACAGTGGTAGTGGGTCTTTCATCTCATGCCTAGTGTATTTCATTTCCCCTGTGTTCCGATTAAACAAAGCTTTTGTATTCATTTGAAGCAACTGTAATGAGAATATTTAACACAGGTCAAATGCAGATAGTGGAACTCCAGAGGTCCTTGAAAATATTCTGCCTTTTGACACTGGGCCACGATGGGAGGTGAAAGGGTTGCCACTTTCACTTTTTTCTAAAGGAAGATTATGATATTCTATTTGTAACATTAGTAGAGCCTTGATGGATTTTAAAAAGGAATATAGTCAACAAAAAGAACAGTTAAACAGTCTACATTATTTTAACTAAAGCCATTATTGGAAATTGAATATATATGTATACATAAAAAAAAATCATATGATTGCATAATGTTCTCAACAGTATACATGAATTTAACTTGTAGAATGTAAACATAAAATATGAACAATAGAAAATAAGACAGGAGAGCATTTTGTGTGTGAATTTTTGTGTAGATTGATACAGATACAATCAAACCCTCAGCTGGTATAAGTCAGCATAACTCTCTGATTTCCATGAACTGATTTACACTAGCTTATTTGCCATTTACAAGTAATACATTTGAATGTAGTTTTTCAGTTAGACACAGTGAAGAAATGCATGTCAAGTTATTCAGGGTGGTAAACAGCCTAGTTCATCCAGGCTGACTGGTTTTCCCCTGCAGCAGTTCCCTTATAACAGTTTTTTTGAGTGATTCTTCATCTCCTATGCTGAAAGTATTAATTCTGTTTTGAGCCTGTCACTTCTGTGCTAAGCAAGAGGGCATATATGCACCCACTGTTTGCTTAGGCCAGAACCTCTGGTCAAAAGTCTTGTGTGTGATGACTGTGAAAGCCATTAACAGGATTTCAGCCCCGAGGCTGGTACCTGTTGTCAGTGTGATCAAGATCCTACTTTAACTCAGAAAGCTTCACTGTTGAACTGTAGTCCTAACTACATGTAGGGTACTTTAAATCCCCACAATGAAGGAAGGAATTTCAGGAAAAAATGTCAGCTTCAAAGTCTTTTTTGGTCTTCTTTGGATGAGTTAATCCTGCTGGTCAAGACTGAAAGAAGAGCCAGATTACCACCCCAACCTCCACAGAGAGTTTTATTAACTACTGGTCCTTCCTAAAACATTAGCAGGTTAACCTCTTTCAGACACTGCAAATGTTCCTTTCAAGTCAGTGCTTCCAACAAGTAGTTTGATGTTAATTACTAAGTAGCTCTTCTAGATCTTGGTCTTTTCCAAGGAGGGTGTGTTAGCTTGTATCTTCAATGTAAGTTCAGTAAAAATCAGAAAACTCAGATCTCAGAAACTAGCCAAACTTCTGTACTGAGAGTCCTTCCCCTAAAATCTGTGGGCAATATTCTCTTCATCATGGTTATGCAGGACCTGGAAAAGCATTTCTGTTGTAGGAAGGAAACTAAGCTATTGAATAGTGTCCTGGGTCTGGCTGGAATGGAGTCAAGTTAACTTCCTTCAGAGCAGCCCCTATGGTGCCATGATTTGGATTTGTGGCTAAACCAGTGTTGCTAACAGGCTAATACTGTGCAGTTTCAAGGCTTTCTGGTTTTCCCTCTAAGCACCCCCAGCGAGTAGACTGGGGGTGGGCAAGAGGCAGCCAGAGGGGTATCACATACCATATAACATCATGCTCAGCAATAAAAACTGGGGAGCTTCGTCTTCCAAGGTGGCTATTCCCCAGAGGCTGGCTGGGCATCGATCTGCTGGTGGGAGTTGGTGGATGATTGCCTTTGCATCACTAGCTTTAATCTCTTCAGTTATTAAACTGTCTTCATCTCAACCCAAGAGTGTTCTCATTTTTGCTCTTCCTTTTGTCTCTCCTGTCCTGCCGGGATTGGGAGGCGAGCAAGTGGATGTCTGGGTGCTTAGCTGCTGGCTGGAGTCCGCACCACAAACAGATTCAGCAAATGACCACTGAAGAGAAACTCCACAATGAACCAGGAAAATTCATACTTGGTCTTCTCCCTCATCAACCTCCAGTCAATAGTAGAGCTCAAAATACCATCTCTTCTTTTTGAAAATGTGCAAGAATCTTATCTTTACACAGATGCAGTTATGATCTAATGCCAAAAATCCTGAAAGAAAAAAAAAAAATTAACTCAGGAAAATATCTAAAATATCTTCTCTCTTCCAGTGAAAATACTGCTTTACTGGTGTATAGTACAATCCAGGGTAACCTACTAAATTTCAGTAATTGACTATCCTCATCTCTGGTTCTGTGTGCTGGTCATACTAACAATTTCATTTCCTATTCCTCTTCCTCTTTTCTGAAGGATATCACATGAGCTTCAAAATTAATAATAGATCTTCAATTTCCTTACTCGTGAAAGTCAAAGTAAACCAAAAATTATGTATCCTTTCTTGTACTCCACTTTCAAAGAAGTACATACGACAGCATGACAGTGAGCTGGTATTATTTTAAAACCCCTTTAAATTTTTACACAGCAAAAATGAGCAGTGCTAACTGGTCAATACCCAGTAACATGCATGCCAGCTCAGCAGTGAATAATCACTTTCACCTTGCTCTCTGTATTCAGCTTCATGGATGAAAAATAAAAGTGCTTCCAGCTGATATGATACATGTATATAGTTCTCGTCAATCCTTTAGTTGTAACCTAATGAACAGCTGGTAACACTTGAAATCTAACTTTGATTTTCTTTTCAACATCATTTAGTGTTAATATTATGCAGGTCTTTATGCGTCTCACTTATAAGCACCTTTGTGGAAACATTCTGGCCATCTCCTGTAGTTGACAAAATAGTTAATTCTGCATATATCTCAACGAAGAAGCAAGTCTAAAAGAGGAAAATGTAATAATCATAGAATCATAGGTTGGAAAAGACCTCTAAGATCAAGTCAACCATCCATCCAACACCACCATGCCTACTAAACCATATCCTGAAGTGCCATATCTACACGTTTTTTTAAACACCTCCAGTGATGGTGACTCAACCACCTCTCTGGGCAGCCTGTGCCGATGTCTGACCACTGAATAATTGTCAATAATTTCTAACTCATTCAGTAATTTTGTTAAATTTTTGTCGTAATTTGTCCAGTGAATGTTTGCATGGAGTTGTAGATATTTTTTCAGTAATACTTAGTCTCATAGTCTCTCTGTGCATGTTCTGCAGAATTACATGGGGAACGTGTATATATACACAGCTGTTTCTCTTTTCCTCCCTCCTCGTATACATATACATGCATATAGATTAATATACATTACATACATAGCCATGAATGTATATTTGTATTTTTTTCTTAGTATAACAATTTCTAACAAGCATATATATTTATACATGTCACTTAAAGGCCACTTATTGAAAACTTTCCATTCTAATCTTCTGTACATGGACTCAGCTGCCTTCAGGAAAATAAGAGTTGAGATCCCTATATATATTAGTAGTAATCTGACAGATGTATCTTCGTCTTCAGGAGAACAAGTTTGCTTTCCACATGTCTCATTCCAGTGACTGCTGAGAACAGTTACACATTTAACGCAAACTTGGCTTATAATTTTTCGGTTATTGTGAACTTCACCTCATGAGTGGATGTACTGGGTCTGGCTGGTGTAGAGTTAATTTTCTTCACAGCAGCCCCCATAGTGCTGTATTTTGGATTTGTGACTAAGAGCATGTTGATAGCAGACTGGTCTCTCGGCTGTTGCTAAGCAGTGTGCACACAGCATCAAGGCTTTCTTTTTCCAACTTTGCCCACACCCAGCAAGCAGGCTGGGGTTCAGCAAGGAGCTGGGAGGGGGCACAGCTGAGACAGCTGACCAAAGTGGACCAAAGAGGTATTATATGCCGTATAAATTCATGCTTGACAATAAAAATGAGTAGGAGAGAGTTTTTGTGAAGTAGCCATTGCTCAGAGGCTGAGTGGGCATAAGTCTGCTGGTGGGAGGTGGTGAGTGACTGCCTCTGTTTTTTTCCCTTTCCTTCTGTTATTAAACTGTCTTTATCTCCACCTGTGATTTTTTTCTCACTTTTGCCCTTCCCAGTGTCTCCGCGATCCCACTGTGGGGGGCGTGAGCGAGCAACTGAGGGAACCTTACCTGCTGGCCAGGGGCAAGCCGCCACAGTGGGCTGTAAGAAATTGCCTGAACTGCATCACCCGAGTTTGACTCCTGTAACACTGAACTGAGGGAAAACCTGTCCCGCAAAATCCAAGTTCCAAACTGTATGTAGGACATCATTGTTGGCCAATATAAATGGCTTGACTCAAAATAAAGGGCACGTGCAGTCCTAATAGTCCTATTATGTTCCATTTAACTGATCTTGCTTTGCAGTCGTACCATATCAAAAAATGAAAGTAACTGACCACACTGCTGAAAACAAACATTTGCCCCAAAAATATTCATATACATAAGAAGAAGGAATGAAAATGTTTGTATTTTCCACTAAAAATCTTTGTTTACTGGAAAGTGCCACATTCAAAATAATTTTTGATTGCACATCTGTATATCATATTACTAATAAAGGTGGCTGTCTCAATGAGGGAGAGCCTGGCAATTAATAGAAGTTTAGTAGGGCCACCAGAGTTTTCAAATTGTTTTACTTCTGCCTTCAGTAATATCATAATTTTCTTCATTCAATAGTGGAGAATTTAATTACAGGTTTACAAATGGTAGATAATAGTGCTGTACATGTACAGGTGAATAGGTGAGCATATTTAGAATATGTGAGGTAAAAGCTGACATTTGGTTTGAAAATGAGCTCCAGAGCTCAAGGTCAAAGTTCAGAAGGAAAGCAGACGTTCAAAGAAAACATCTTTGCAATCAATAGCTGAAATTGAAATTCTAAATCATGAAAGCAGTTGTCCTTAATGCCCAGAAAGTAGATTTTGACCATTAACTTTTCTCGTTTTCTGTCCCATTTGGGTACATGCTCTCAGATGATTTTCAAGTGGAATCTTTCCATCTTGAACATTCTTAATTCAGTTCAACTCTTTTTCCTAAGTGCTTATTTTTGACACTGCACATGAAGAATGAAACCCTCAGAGTGACAGTCTGTGATCATGTTTCATGTGGCAGATTTCATTTGCTTTCAGTTTATATTGATATCAATTTATGACTTTGTTCCTTAAGTAGTTATCTTTTTTCCACATTGTAACTGATATATTGAATGATGTATGTTTGAGAGTTATTTCAAGGAATCTTAACTTCAGTCATTAACTGGTTATCTCTTGGCTCAGGAACCTTTAGTTTGTTGAAAGTAAGTTAATATTTTTAAAGCAAATAAAACAGCTTCTCAGTGAGTAATTATTTTCTTATCAATTTTACATTTTCATGCCCGTTTGAGCCTCTAGCATGGAGTGCTTGAATTTACATTTAGCTCTGCAGGAACTGCTTTAAATATTATTATTACGAAGGAAGAAATCAAAAATCAAAGTGAATTTTTAGTACAATAGCGAGGTATAGGAAGGTGCAATTGCAGTAACAGCAGCCTGCATTATTGTATAGAACTAACTCACAGCTTGACAGAAAGTCCCTGCTGGGGAGGAAATGTAGGGGAACTGGCAGGATTTTGCTACATCTGCTCCCTACTGCTAATAAGCTTTAACCTATTTCATTTTTATTATGCTTACTGTTTAGATATTTTGCTTCCGAAATTGTATCTGTAACATGAGAACATGTAAAAAGGAGAACAACAGGTAGGGCTGTTTAAAAATTTAAAACTATCGGCAAGGGATATTAAAGGCCATAATGAATAAGTTGGTTGCCTTCTCAGTGTGGGTTTTTAGAGTTCAGGCACTGCAGCACTGGTGGAAAGACTGAGGGTAAGTAGTGGGTAAAACGGATTTCGTAGCTTGAACAGCCAGAAGGCACCATTAGATCGTTTAGTCTGACCTGTATATCACAGACCATTACATTTCACCCAGAAATTCCTATTTTGAATCCTTTGAGTATATTTAGAATAAAATGTATCAGACCCTGAATTTAAAATACTTTATGCCACAGGATGGTAACTGAGAGGCTGAGCTTCCCATGCAATCAGAAGGGTGTTTATCACGTTGGTGACTATTTCTGCAGAATAAGCCAAACAACTCAAGGCTTGTATGCACTTCACAAAAGTGAAAATGCCTTCCTGACTGCTTTGACTTAGGGAAAAAAATACAGGTATGCATACTGTGTCAGAGCACTTGCTTACTGAAGTGTTCTGCTGAAGCCATAAACAGTTCCTTCAGGAAAAAAAAAAAAAAACACAAAAAAAACAAGCAAAAAATGAAACCACCACCCCCTCAAAAAAAATCCCAAACCAAAGTTAGTCTTAATCTGTCTCATTATGTATCAGTGGGACTAATTAAGGGCCCAGTAAGAGGGAAAATCTTCTTGAAGCAGTCATATCCATTTTTAAAGTTAATATTCATTGTCTGATTCTGAATTTCAGGCATTATGCCCCTTTGACAGCCATGCTGGCAGTTCTGTGCTTCTCAGCTTCTCAGTCCAGACACATTCACTGCAGTCCTTTGAATCTCTGAAGGAGGAGTACTATAGCTAAGGTTTATAACCATCTAAAAATGTGGGGAAAATGGTATTCTATATTTTCCACTTGATATTATTACATGCTTCCCATAGCCGATTATCCAACATTTTAAAATCTTTCTTTTGCTCTCATGGTGGCATAATTGTCACATACAATTATGAAATGTATTTTGAAGAGAGACTGAAATGTATAAAATGCAGTGGCTAGTTGAAAACTCTTAGTCCGTGGGGCTATTGAAACTGTGCTTTTAGATAATGGGATAGAACAAGATTGTGACACTTACCTGATAGATAAATCAAGAGAAAATGGAAGTCTCAGTCTTAAATAGGAAATTATTCTCCATTACTGTGCATGCAGAGGTCTGTGTCTTGCTTTCAGCAGGCCAGTTTGCATTTTCTGTATTTCTTTCAATTTATTCTGACAAGTAATTATTTGAACTTACTTTTCAAGAAAAATTCCAAGCTGGTAAGCCCAGCAAGCAGAAGTGTTAGCCTAGTTATTACAGACTTTGTATATAGTCTTCGGGCTTTCAGCTATTTATTTGTTCTAGAGACTTGTTCAAAGCTATGTCTTCATGGAAATGTGATACTGATTGCTCCTATTTTGATCATGTCACAGAGCTTTGCAGTTTCCAAAATGAAAGGATGAAAAAACAGATCCAAGAACAGAAGAGAGAGGCAAAATTAACAAGCAAATGTTGTCCTTATGTACTAAATATAATCAAAAGAGAGTTTGTAAGGTTAGGTCTTTGGTTTCAGCTGAGTTCTTTTGTCTATCACACAGAAGTGATGAAAATTTGTACCACTTCTTGGCCTCTGTTGACAATAATGGTAAAAGATAGAATGGCAAGTTGCTAAATTATTCTGTTTGCATGATATAAGCCATAGATTATATGCAGTTATTGATCACATTTCTTATGAACTCTTTCTATTTTCATGAGCTTCCATATTTGCTTACCTTTTTTATAAAATGCTTACGTATACTTACAGTAGTACTATTCAGAGACCATTCATCATGAAAGTTTTGATTCTGCAAAGGCTTAAACATATCCTTTATGCACCAAAAAGCAGTCTTATAAAATCAAATTTATACTAGCTTTATTGTGGGATTTGAGCTCTAAGAGTGATGTTAGTTAATTTTTTGTGGTAGTCTCTTATGACGTACTTGGTTAACTACCATAAAATTTTAGCCCATCTCCTTGACAAGCCTAATAATAGCCAGAGATATGTTGTATAGATTTCAGATTTTCTACACTCTCGCTAATGTAACTTGAGGTATGCTCATTTATTTGCCTGCAAAATGCCTCTCTGGGAAAAGTTAAACTGTTGTGCTTGACATGTGTCGTGGTTTAACCTGGCAGCTGGCAACTAAGCACCAGACAGCCGCTTGCTCACCCCTCCCCTTCCTTTCCCCCCTCCCCCCATGGGATGGGGAGGAGGAATGAACAAAAGATAAAACTCATGAATTGAGGTAAAGACAGTTTAAGAAGACAGCAAAGGAAATACTAATACTGCTACTACTATAATATTAATAATGATAATAATGCATATGCAAAACAAACTATACACAATACAATTTTCTCACCACCTGATGACCGATTAGCAGCCAGTCCCCGAGCAGCAATTGCGGAACCCCGAACTTGTGAATTTTGCGAATTTTGCAAAACTCCAGAAAAAGACAGAACTCCTGGAAAAGTTCAGACTCCTGGAAAACTGAGGATTCAAACCCATGGAAATCAGAATGAAAGATTCCTGTCCCCTGGCCAACCCCCGTGCATAAACTGAGCGTGACATCTATGGTATGGAATATTTCCATTGGCCAGCTTGGCTTTGTCTGGCTGTGCTCCCTCCCAGCTCCTGCACACTTGCTCATTAGCCGAATGTAAGAAATGGGGAAAAGTCCTTGATTTTGTACCAACAACTAAAAACATCAGCGTTATCAGCATCCTTCTCGTACTACATCCAAAACACAGCAGCAACTGAGAGGAAAATTAACTCTATCCCATCTGAAACCAAGGCAGCATGTTAATTGCTGACCAATTCATATCTAATAATTAATTTTGCATCACTACTATACCTGCATGCAGAATTTTTCATAATTATTATGAAGAAAACTTAATTTGGATTTTTTTTTCCAAATGCCAGCATGTGGAAATGTAGTCATTATCTTCAGAGATGACATTAATTTGAAATCCATTTGCATTGAAAAAAATTATTAGAAGTACCCTTATAAATAGTACTGCCTGTAAATTTCTCTACCCGTATTTGTTCCCCTGTATCTGCTTTCCCTTTTTTATGTTTTTGTTTTTTAAAGATAGATAAAGACTGCACAAAAAAGGAATTATTCTGCAAAATGTGCTATCAGATGCTGAAACAAAAAATAAAGAATCAACTTGTTTTCTCTAGATTTTCCTTGGTTCAGTAACACCAATTAAATACTGGCTTAGTTTTCCAGTTGACATTGTACAAGATAGTTTCTACATGACACTGTGGTAGCTAAACTACCCTCAGCTTTGTCCAACACGGTGTGGAGTACAGAAGACTAAAATTTTTGAAGAACTTTTTCCTTTTTATATTATAAGTATTTATTCCATTATAAGTATCCAGGTTTATAAGACCTCATTTTTAGTCTGCCAGTCTTATGTTAATGTATTTGTGGCATGTGGCAAATAATCTGTTTTATTTCAGGAAGGAATACTGAATAACAGACTTTCTTATTTTTGTAAGTTTTGCCAAAAGAATATTCTTAACAATTTTATTGTTATAAAACATTGTGGTATTCATTCTTTGAATTCTGGCGTGTTATACCAGGAATGCATGTGGCCTATTTATTAGACAAACTAGGATGTTGAAAAGGATTGCTTCTACCCTACTTTTTTCAGGAACTGACATTTTTATTCTTATGCAGTTTTCCTAGTGGAATCTTTACTTTTGAAAGTCATAAGCCTATTGTTGTGAGAGACTCTCTAGCAAAGCTTGAACTGGATCTCGGGAGTTTGATGCACTCTGTTTAATGCAGGCAGTGTAAAAGAAATTTTAAATGTATTATTTAAAAGCACATTAATCTTGCTGCTATAATAGTGTAATAATGCGTACCACAGAAGGTTTTCATAAACTCTGCTTCTAAAAGTAACATCACAGTATCTTTCTTTCTGTTCTCCAAGTCAATTCTTTGTAGACATAGCAATTATGCATTCATCTCTGTCTCTTATAGCCTGATGCCATATTCAGCTGTGAGGTAGGTAGACCTTAGTCCTTACTTGCACAACAAAAAGAGTATTTCTCGTTTGGAACAAATGGAGGATAGTCAAAATAAACAAATTTATATAATAAATGTTAATAGCTGAAATGTATACCTTTTCCAGTTAAATTAAGTAAAATAGTTAAATGCTTATACCATTGAGTATAGGTTTGTCCTATACACGTTACACTTCTGTTTTCATTGGAATTTTAATAGGTGTGCCTTTTATGTTACTTTTTAATGAAAAAATACACTATTAGTTACATAAATTCTTTTTTAAGGTTAGTGCTTTTAAAACCACACTCTGTGTAAGTTAGTTTACAACCCTTACAGCCTAGAATTTTTCATAGAATCATAAAATGTTTTGGGCTGGAAGGGACCTTAAAGATCACCTAGTTCCAACTCCTCTGCCATGGACAGGGACACCTTCCACTAGACCAGGTTACTCAAAGCCCCATCCAACCTGGCCTTGAACACTGCCAGGGAGGGGGCATCCACAGCTTCTCTGGGCAACCTTTTCCAGTGCCTCACCACCTTTATAGTAAAGAATTTCTTCCTTATATCCAATATAAATCTACGCTCTTTCAGCTTAAAACTGTTGCCCCTTTTCCTGTCACTACAGGCCTTGGTAAAAAGTCTCTCTCTGTCTTTCTTATCAGCCCCCTTTATTGAAAGGCTGCAATAACGTCTCCCCAGAGCCTTCTCTTCTCCAGGCTGAACAGCCCCAACTCTCTCAGCCTTTCCTCCTAGGAGAGGTTTTCCAACCCTCTGATCATTTTTGTGGTCCTCCTGTGGACCTGCTCCAACAGGTCCATGTCCTTCCTGTGCTGAGGGCTCCAGAGCTGGAGCAGGGCTCCAGATGGGGTCTCACCAGAGTGGAGTAGAGGGGCAGAATCACCTCTCTCGACTTGCTGGCCATGCTTCTCTTGATACAGCCCAGGATACAGCTGGCTTTCTGGGCTGTGAGCTCACGTTGCTAGGTCATACCGAATTTCTCGTCCACCAGCACCCCTAAGCTGTTCTCCTCAGGGCTGCTGTCAATCCATTCTCTGCCCAGCCTATACTTGTGCTTGGGATTGCCCCAACTCAGGCTCAGGACCTTGCACTTGGCCTTGCTGGACTTCATGATGTTCACACGCGCCCACCTCTCTAGCCTGTCAAGGTGCCTCTGGATGGCATCCCTTCTATCTAGCGTGTCAACCACACCACTCAGCTTGGTGTCATCAGCAAACTTGCTCAGGGTGCACTCAATCCCACTGTCCATGTGGCCGACAAAGATATTAAATAGTGCTGGTCCCTATACTGACCCCTGAGGAATGCCACTCGTCACTTTTTGATTTAACTATGCTCATTGCATTGAATTCTGCTTTGTTTTGTAGCGATATTGTGAATGCATTAGGTATTCATAAATGTAAGAGCATTCTGTAGCTCTCCTGAATATGCACAATTAAAATCAAGTGAATCTTTACTAAGAACTAAGGCATACAAACTGCAAGGACCAATGTGATAACTGAGCAAAACTCAGGAAAGCATCATGTACACAGAAGTTCAGATAACCATTTTACTTTAATGTAGAGATACAGGTTAATTACAAGTTTAAAAACCAATTGACAACCTCTGTTGTTAACCTTCCTTCTTATGATATGAAAGGGCTTGTATTTCTGCATTAAGCATGTTCATAAAAGTGTTACCTAGGGAATGTTTCTACCAAGTTACCATTTCAGCTTCAGCCTGTGTATGAAGATAAAGTATAGGAAGAGTTCCCATTCTCGTTTCTCATTATTAGGTACCTTACTGAATTGGGAGGAGTGGTGGATACACTAGCAGGCTGTGCTGCCATTCAGCGTGACCTGGACAGGCTGGAAAATTGGGCAGAGAGGAACCTGATGAAATTCAACAAGGGCAAGTGCAGGGTCCTGCACCTGGGGAGGAACAACCCCATGCACCAGTACAGGCTTGGGGTGGACCTGCTAGAGAGCAGCTCTGCAGAGAAGGACCTGGGCGTCCTGGTGGACGACAAGTTGACCATGAGCCAGCAGTGTGCCCTGGCTGCCAGGAAGGCCACTGGGATCCTGGGATGCATTAGGAGGAGTGTGGCCAGCAGGTCAATGGGCACAAACTGAGGCACAGGAAGTTCCGTCTGAACATGAGGAAGAAATTCTTTACTCTGAGGGTGACGAAGCACTAGAACAGGCTGCCCAGGGAGGTTGTGGAGTCTCCTTCTCTGGAGATATTCAAGACCCACCTAGATGCGGTCCTGTGCAGCCTGCTGTAGGTGACCCTGCTTCAGCAGGGGGGTTCGAATAGATGACCCACAAAAGTCCCTTCCAACCCCGAACATTCTGTGATTCTGTGATTCTGTCACTTGATCACTGTGGTATTGTGGCCTTGAATAAGTTTTCAGCCAAGCCCTTTGACTCTTCCTATTTCCAGCCAATCATCCTTATACTTCTGTGGATTTGAGTTAAACATCTGTTGCACAGCCTCGTTAGAGGGGTTAAAACACAGCGGGCTGGCTGAGTGGCTCCAGTGAAATAGGGCTCAAGATCCCTACTCCTGTGGCAGGTGCCTAAAGCAGCAAACCTCCTCCTCAGCACTGTCTTGGACTGTCGTGTTTTGGTTGTCTGTGCTGTCTCTGTCAGTATAAGCAGGAACTGAAGATATAAGTGCTCCCCTAAAAGTGGGCTTCCAGTTTTCTGTGATGTGCTTTGAGAAAAAGGAGAAGAAGCAGCAATGTCACCCACCATCGTTCTTTTCGAAACCATGCTTTTACTAATGTCATTTGATGATCCGTAGTTCTTGTACAGAAAGACAACCATGCAAAATCAGTTCTTACCCCTATCCACCCTTCTTATGTCATGTATGATTTTGTAAACCTCTGTCATAGTCTCCCTAAGAAGGCTGGAGAACATTTCCAGTCAGACCCTGCAGAGCTTTTTATCATCCTGCTTGTCTTCCTTTGAACACATTCTGGGTCTGATAGGTCATTTTTCAGCAGAGAGATCCAGAGTTGCATATCTTACTCAAGGTGCAGGTGAACTGTGAATTTCTACAGTGGCATAATGTTGCCAACTTTGTTCTTCATTCCTTTCCTAAGAATGCATAATGTTTTATTTGCTCTCTTCACTGATGTCAACTGCTGTGATTATTAACCAGTCCATGAAGACTTTCCAGGATGTTACTTAGCTTAACATGGCATTCTTAGTGTCTCCAGTAATATGGCATCAACCTACTTTGGTATTATAAAACGTCAGGTAAATCATAGAGTCACATTCTGACTCCTCCTAAAATCTACCCCATACCTTCTGGTTTTCCCCTGAGTTACTAAATGTGTGTTGTATCACCAGAAGAATATCAGTATTTTCTTCAGAGTGGGAAATGTTCTTTGTTGAGTTGTGGTTTTTTCAAAGTGAAGTCTTAAAAAATGAGAGTGTTCATAGTCCTCTTGATAGGGAATGATATAGATACAATGATGTATTTGGAAAAATCTACTTTTTGTCTTCCTTTTCCAAACTTTGTGGGACTCCATCTTTGATAAATTGAGTAGCAGATGATCCTGTTGACAGAGGAACGATATTATGAATTATGTTTTGAGGACAGTCTAACATGAGATTCAGTAAGAGCTAAATCACTTGTCATTTTATATCTTTGTCCAAAGTTCTGGGATCTGCCATTTCATAGTATGACAGAATCAGAATTCTGTCGTAGTGTGGCCTCTGAGAGGCCTGAAAGAAGAAGTTGTTACAGAATCATTTATTTTCAGAGGCTGTCTCTTGCACAGTGAAAGGAAGTTACCTGGCTTCCTTGTCCAGCCTCTTTGAATCAGATCATGTAAAAGTGTAGCACAAAAGTAGCATCCATCTTCATATTATCTCAGCAGTCAGGCAATGAACCTTTACAATCTGCTCATTTTCCCTTATGGCATCCGAATTTTTCCTGGTGCCAAGTTACCTTGCAGTATTTGTTCTTAGAAAGGATTAAATCCTGTGGAAAAGCCAACAACTGGAAATCGAGATCCAGAGGCAGACCGTCTCCCATGAACTGAAAAACACTTGAATACTGGTAGCTAGGAAATAAGTATTTAAGGGCAAATACATTTAGATGACAGCTACACCTACAGCCTAATGAAATTTGCAAAGATTTGTAAAATTCAAGTCAAACATACTTTAATGAATCACTGATTTCAAATAGTGTTTGGCCCAGCAGTGTTTTCTCATGTCTCAGTAATAAAAATTTTACAGAAGTTCCCAAGAATTATTTGTCACTTCTTTTTCAAGAATTACAGGCTAAACTGCTTCCTCTTCTACCTCAGTTTTTTTTTTCCAAAGACTGTGAAGATGTAGAAGGAGTAGGCCAAAACTTGTGCTCCCTTCATAGAACAGTCTACAACAGTATCCTTGGGCAAGAATCCTAAAACAATGTTTTTCTTGGCAGCTGTTTGCCAAAAGTGCTGGATCTCATTGATGAGAGAGCAGAATCGATTGTAAAGAACAACTTAATCATAAAATAATTCCTCTTCATTTTCACTCTTAATACTTACATTGTTCCAGCATCATATGAATAGAATTTCGTAGCAGAACCCATATATTCATCCTCATTTACTAGACAGGCTATCATAAAGATATTCAGTGGTTTAAGACAGTTATAAATTTCTGAAAGGTAACTCATAAATGCAGCATCCATGTACCACCCAAATGTCAGAGATTTCTTGAAAATAAGTCAGGCGAGGTCATTGTTAGAAGTATTTCTGTAAGATTCTGTAACAGCTGATGAAAGATTATTAGTACCCAGTAGCTCCATCACTTGTGCTTTGTGCAAACTCTAAAGTTAAAGGTTACGAGTGCTGTGGTGCTGTACAGGTGCACTGTGAATAGTCTTTCACTCAGAATGATTCTCATTTGTTAAATTTGGAAATGTACTTTCTCCTGGCCTTAATTTTCATGTAGTTCTTCGTATTGTAAATGGCAGCTGAAGGCAAGCAGAAATAGTGAGTAATTGATTTAACAACCTAAGACAAGTACAGGGAAGTAGAAAAGTTTGTCTTAGTGCTTGATGTGACCTGAGAGAGCTTCTTTAGACTTTTTTTCTAAACAGTACCTCAGCACCGTGGGCCAGCAAAGTGGCCTTTAAGCCTGAATGAGCATGACTTTTTTTTTCCTCAGTGCAAAGCTCCAGTATTTCATCTTTTCAAACTGTTTTACAGCACTCAGAGCAGAATTATATTGACAAGGTTAGAATTCATCTCCTAGAGGAGAATACTGTGCTCCTCCTGTTAAGTGCTAATATAACATTTATGTGTTGGTACCTTAATAACAGCCCTGGCTAGCCTAATAAAAGTACTGAAAGCAAACAGTACTCAGTGAGATTTTATTATGACTGAAGTGACTACAATTTGAGACGAATTATCCCTATTTTTGTTCCCATATCAAAAACAGAAATGCTAAAGCAATTGCTATATGTTTGGTATAGAATTAGACTCCACTATCGTTAACATAGAAGTAAGTGCATTTTTCATGTAAACAGCTCGCAAGGGTCAAGCATCAAAGATATTCTGTGCAAAATGCTTGTCAATAACTTTGTGAGCAAATTTTGAAATAAAGTGCCTGTAACCTGTCATTATTTCCTCCTCTCAAAAGTTGAGAGCGAGTGAATGAAAATTGAGCTTGTGAATTGAAGGTGCTGTGAGTTATACGGCCTCATCGACTTCAGGCAAAATGACAGGTTTGCCTTGTTATTACTTTTCCTTTTAGAGGTCAGGCAGTGGACAGTATTACCAGTATATACTGCAGTGTAAGCAAACTGGTATATAAAAAGAATTATTATTACCTGTGTACACAAAGAAGATGGTGTAAGTGACTAATATTTAAAAATGGTTAATATATTGTCTCTCCATAAAAATGGATGAAAAAGTAGGGGGAAAAAATCTGCTGGCCAGAATAAGCATTTCAACTCTTCAACTATTTGAACGGTGGTTCAAAAAAACAAAGGTGTTCAGAGAGCTGATAAGTTAATGTAAATTCATACTTTTTGAGAGTATGTATATCATAAAATGGAGTTGCTTTCCATAAATAGACCTTGTTGTATACATAACAGAAGTATGAGTATATGCATTTATGTATAAGGTAACAGTAGACCTAAATGTGTGTACTCGTTTCGGCTAGGATGGAGTTAACTTTCTTCATAGCAACCTGTATGGTGCTATGGTTTGGATTTGTGATCGAAACAGAACTGATAACACACCAGGGTTTTTGGCTATTGCTGAGCAGTGCTTACACATCATGAAGGCCTTCCCTGTCGTACTGCCCTGCCAGCGAGTAGGCTGGGGGTGCACAAGAAGTTGGAAGGGCACACAGCTGGGACAGCTGACTTCAGCTGACCAAAAGGCTATTTCGTTCCATATAACATCATATTCAGCCATAAAAACTAAGGGGAGGGGTCTTTGGGAGTAGAGCCGTCTAGCTCACAGTCTAGCTGGGTATCAGCCTGCTGGTGGGGAGATGTTCGGTAATAGCCTTTGCATTGCTTGTTTTGTTTTTCTCTTCTTGCTTTTTTCTTCACTTATTAAACCACCTTTATCTCAATCTATGAGTTTTCTCACCTGTGCCATTGGAGAGGGAAGGAGTAAGGAAGCAGCTGTGTGGTGCTTAGCTGCTGAACGGAATCAACCCACCACAATGTACCAATCCTAGTTTAAAGTTCTAAGGTTGTTTTTGTTTGTATTCAGATGAACAAGGATTGAATACATAGCAACAATAGAGGAACAAGATAATTCTTTTATGAAGTTATCTTAGGTTTGTTAAGATCCAAAGGTAATGCTAATAATGTACATAGGTACAATTAATTTGTTGAAATGGCTACAAACTCACAATTTCTTTGTCTGTCTCATGGTAGATTGTTTCAGTATTTTGAAACATATTCACTTCCTATACCTATTAACATGCTACAGTGCAATTTATACTAAAATTTTTACAAAGAAGTAAGCAGAAAGACGGTCCCACTTCTTTAATACCATCAGAAGAAAAGGAACTCAGTTACTCATGGTTAGCTTAACAAGTTAGCTCATTAGATGTGCTGGTTGATGTGAAAACAATTTAAATATACTTCCTAAATGAGCTCTGCTGTTAAGAAAAGATATTTTGTCTTCTAATAGGCTTTGTTCAAGATCATTCTGCTGTTCAGAACTGTCTGCACTGTATCTTTGCTGTAGCTGAACTGTATCTTTAGTACTCCAACTTTTAAAATAAATCTTAAGTGCTTTACTAGCTCATTTCTGTTCTTCAGAGACCATTGGTATGGACAAAAGTTGCTGTATGCAAAAAGGCTTTTTTTGATTGCAAAATCAGTGCAAAATACATTACGATCAGCATTTTTTTAAATGGTACAGGCATAGTAGTAGAGATTACAAAAATGAGCAGATACTGTCACACAAATTCATAATTGCTCAAGATGACTTTTCAATAGGAAGGAAAGTTTAGGGGAAAAACAGTCTCCATGAAATAATTGTACTGCACATACTTTTTTTGAATATATCAGCTGAATATGAGCAATATTAATTCCTGCCAGCTCTGTAATATGTGCAACTTTTTGTTTGTTTTTTAGGTTGAAGATTCAGAGATGTATCATGATGTAACTGCAGTCTGTGGGTTGCTTGCTGTGGTTGTAATAGCTCACCTACCCAGAGATGCTGCCATTGAATGGCATGTTATTGCGGTAGTTGATGATCCACTCCAAAGAAAATATTTTGCAGTGAAGATGTTATCAGAGGGCTTCCAAATTGAGTGTGAATCTGTGGAGTCTAGTTCTGCATCTTGTGCATCAATCTCTGTATGTCTGAGCTTGATTTCACCATCCGCTTCTCAGCTTGATTTAGATGGACTTCTTCATGACTTAGTTGCTGTGTTTAGGCAGGCTTTTGAGAAACTTTCAGAAGACTGCAGCTCAAGTCCTTTGTCTTTTAGAGCTTTCTTCAAGGAGGATGTCTTTCATGCTGAAACACTACAAACAGGTAAGACTTATGATGACAGAAATCGGCTGTTAATACTAAGCATAAGGTAATTTTTGTTTACTTCTACATAAGGTTTCATTGGAAGAAGGCATATTAGAAGTGCCTTTCAAGGCCAAGAAGGCCAATAGCATCCTGGTTTGCATCAGAAACAGTGTGACCAGCAGGACAAGGGACGTATCCTCTGTACGCAGGAGTAGTGTGGCCATACATCGAATGCAGCGTTCAGTTTTGGGCCCCTCACTACAAGAAAGACATTGAGGTGCGAGAGTGCATCCAAAGAAGAGCAGTGAAGCTGGTTAAGGGTCTGGGGAACAAGTCTTATGAGGAGTGGCTGAGGGAACTGGGGTTGTTCAGCTTGGAGAAAAGGAGGCTGAGGGGAGACCTTATCGCTCTCTACAACTCCCTGAAAGGAGGTTGTAGTGAGGTGGCTGTTGGTCTCTTCTCCTAAGTAACAAGTGATAGGATGAGAGGACATGGCGTCAAGTTGTGCCAGGGAAGGTTTAGATTGGATATTAGGGAAAAGTTTTTTGCTGAAAGGGTTATTAAGCACTGGAGCAGGCTGGCCAGGGAAGTAGAGTCACCATCCCTGAAGGTATTTAACAGATGTGGCACTTAGGGACATGGTTTAGTGGTGGACTTTGCAGTGTTAGGTTAGTGGTTGGACTCGATGATCTTAACGGTCTTTTCCAACCTAAATGATTCTATGATTCTATGATCAAGATACATTTGTTCTTTTTCTGGTTACCAGGCATGCTTCTCATATAGAAAGGCGCTATTGGACGTTTTGAAGTCCCGAACAGGATAAAGCCCTGGATTACTTTTTCTGATCTCACAGCTGACCTGACTTTGAGTAGGAGGTTGGATTATATGAGCTTGCTCTATTCTGAATTATTCTGTGGTTCCATGAAAGAGAAGTTCCTGAGAAATCCAGTCATCTCAGGGTCAAACATAGGGAGAAGGGATCTTTTGCATAAAATTCTTTGAACAGTTGTCCATTTGGTAGCCTATTTTTGTCATGATCTAGAACTATGTTCAAATATCCAAATTCTGTGTGCTAACAGGCACACTTTTGAGAATACGTAATGAAATACTAATGTTTTAGAACAAGGAGACGATGTTGTATCCTCTAGATTAGAAGGTGTCTGCTTTTGAACATGGGCTGATTTCTTACCAACTTATTTAAAAAGAACTTGCTAACCAAACAAATTTACTATTTTTTCTCAATTTTTTTTTCAAAATCTCATTCCCTTACCAAGTAAAGAGAATACAGGACAATAAATACAAAGTAGTAACTATAATTTATTTCTTATGTTGTACATGTGTATTTTGGGCTACGCTCAATTTGGAACAACTAAGGTTATGCAAGAGCACAAAAGCTTTTTTTAGCTGTCAGGCCTACAAAACCGGTAGACTATACTTGTACTGGAATTAGTAAGAGCTTTGTTATCAATTTGAGAAGGAACAAAATCAGATCCCTAGTCTATATTTATCTCAAACATGCATGCACTTTAAAAATCCTTGCAGACCACAACTGATCCATATTAATTAGCTGACATAAATGTTAGCCCTCAAATATTCTGCTGTCCTATTTTTTTTCTTAACCTGCAGCAGTTTTTGAAGCAAATTCAACTTGACGTTGTTTAATAGATTTAAAGTACAGGAATTGAAAGCTATAAAAATGTGGCATAGAATAAGCATATTTAATCCAGGAAGCAAGGAATGAGCATATAGTCTGACAGAATGTTGTTGTTTTTAGTACATCTTGTTTAAGAGCTAAAAGGAAACCTGATAAAACATGTTCCTGGCATGGGATTAACATTACCGTTTTGCCTGCTCTCTTTGTGATATTTCTCAGGCCGTAGAATAATTACTTCCAAAATTTCTTTTGCTTTATTAAATATATTGCTCAATGTAATGTATAAATTGTGTGCATAAAAAATTGATTTAATTCCATTCATACCAATGGCATAGACATAGAAAGATTTGTTATGATTGTCATATATTCATTCTGGTTGTGTTCAGATCTCTGCACTGTCATAATCATTTCTGTCATTATAGCAATTTTATCATTATCCCCACTGGTAAGAAATACATTCTTCTAAATCTGTAGAATATATAGAATACATCAAATTTCCAAGCAGCACTAATTCATTGACAAAGAATTTTAAAATAACTTTTTTCTACTTAGTAAAAATTTCCAGAAAGTTCATGTAATGAGAAAAGGAAATATGCTATACATTTGAAAATAATTTCTCAAATTAAAGTAGTTGTTGCTGAAGTGTGTCTTACTAATAGTTTCAATCTGATATAAGACTACTATACTGTTTCTGATTCAAAATCAGAAGACTAATTTTTAATGTCTTGTTAAGACACGGTGACATATTTAAGTGTTCTGCTAATATATGTCATTGGAGCCTTGAAAGACATGTAGTCTCCAGTAAAGCCTCCTCAGCTTTCCAAAGGGTGCAGCATATTACTGTGTCCTTCACTGTCTTTTGTACTGTTATTATAGTTATGCTTCTCATAATTTAAAATGTACTCACACATACATATTAACTTTTAGTTTAAAAAGCACTGTAGAAGGGCTCCAAGATGTTCCCATTCATTTCAGTATTTCCTAGACAGTGTCCATAAGCAAGATGACATAGCCTATGTTTTATCTTCTCAATTATTGGCAGTCTTTAGTTTTGACTGGCAGAACTACTGCAAATGTGTGTGTCCTTTAGTGTGTTTCACAGATGTCATATACCAGAACTAATATCAGGTCTTTCTTTTGACTCCCATGGTATTTTAACCTGCCTATAACACCAGCCCACAGTATTAGAGACTGTTAAGTTCTGATGACCACAGCTTATTCCAGTTTCTCACAGTCTATTCCTGTTTTCCTCTTGATCCTTAAAGTGTTCCTCATGTTTCATCTGCAACAGCCCATTAACTTGTCAGCCTTCTTCCTAAATCTGGATTCAGACCAAGGGAGAAAAAAAGGCACTTTTTACATTACCCAGAAGTTTAATTCATTGCCTGAATAGAATTCAAAACATATAATATATTTAGGGAAGCTCAAATAAGCTTGTTCTGCTTATAGAATGCATGAATCTGAATGTGGCAAGTCACAGGAGGGAATAGCAAATGGCTTCCAAAATAGCAGTAGTTTATGTCTAGTTAGCTCTGAGCATGGCCAAAACTTGCTCATATGTGTCTCTGTAGGCTCACCCTAGGATATTTTGAGTATTTGGATGTCTCTGTGGTGATTTCTGCTACCTCCAAAGGTTACTTTCTGTTGCAGAGTTATGTCTAGGTGGGTATCAGAATTTATTTACACTACTGATCAGATAGTTGGTGAAACTGCCTTTCAAACACAGAATAGCATTGTAACAGGACACAGGATAAAACAGAAATGTACTCACCTTGACTTGAAAATCTGCAGGCCTAATACACGGACTTTTAAAAAATATTGTTTCGTTGATGTGGCTGCCAGGACATAAATGATATTGAGGGAGCAGTTTTTCAGTTGCCATTTATTAATTCAGCTCAGGTAGTGCTAGTTGCTAACCATCTGTATGGTGATCCGTTAAGTGACATGTTTGATCTCCGATGTGTTAGACATTGTTAATCCCACAAGTAGGTCTGTCCTTTTGGAGTCTTCAGCTACAATCAAATGCGTTGTCTGTTGAGGAAAGATAATTATTAATAACATAGCAGGGGATGCTAGGCACTGCTATTCAAATATTTTTGATGTGAAGCAGAGCAGACAGATGTATCTGTATTGGAAAAGACAGAAATTATCATGTCTCAGAAATCAAGAGAGATGGTTGAGGAGATAACTGTTCCAGTCTTAGTGGACTTCCATCATGTCGTAGGATTAGCAAATAGTCTTCAATAATTCTTATAAAAGATCTCGAATTGCAATGTATTGTCTCCTCTAGCAAAAGCATGGGAAAGAATAAAGGTTCTTTTTTCTCATTAGAACTCAAAGTCATTGGAGTGAAAGGAGGAAATACTGCCACAGATCTTCTCAAATGAGCCTCTGATTAGATGAGTGCTTTTTGGTGCAAAGAAGTTGTCATTTATTTAAAATTGTCCAAATAAATAAGAGAAATTTGTTTGTACCTGACACAGTAAGATGAGAACCAGGAATACATATACTCTGCATATTGTAACACGTTATTGGAAATTATTATAGCTAGTGTTACTGATGTCAAAAGAAGCTAAAGGTTTGTAATGCAAATTTGAGACAGATAGCTTTCTGTCATCCTAAGACCAAATGTAAAGTTTTATTGAACCAAGTGTAGTACTGGTGGTGAACTTCTCAGAGGCAATCCCTCATAACATACGAGAGTATTATAGGCACCGTTCTGAGACCACAGAACGTGTTAGAAGTAGGAGGATTAGATTAAGCTGACATGTATACTTAGTAAGATGCTGTTAAGCCTTTAGAAGTCTTTAACATAAATTTGACTATTTCTTTCTTATTCTCATTTAAATATGCATTAATATAAATGTGTCAGGACGATTTGCTATACCATCCGGTTGACTAGATTATACTTCAGTATAGGAAAGATGAATGTTCATAAGTCATCCCATTACGATTTCACAAGCCTTGTTCACATGATGTATGCAAAATATTTCTGAATATTTATTAGGGAGTAGAAAAGGTCTTGCATTCACCAGAACATCATATTACATAATCCCTATTTAATACTATAGAAAAAATGAAGTGGAAATATAAAACGGCAAAAGAGAACAGGAACAGAAAGGCAGTCTGGTAGCAGCATTAAAATGAATATATAATTAGTTTTAAATGTGGCTCTACTCTGTAAACGCTTAGGACTAAAAGGCTCTTAGGACATATGTGTTTATCAAGTTTCAATGATACTATAGTTTAAAAAAAAATCTGATGTGGGTTAAGTATAGTTCAACTGGACCATACAAAATCTTGCTTGAAATGGGACTGTTTCTTGTGTTGAAAGAGAAGCCCTGGTGATGAGGCACTCAGTTAGGAGTCCTTGCACTGAACTGGTAACACCCTGACGCACGTACAACATACTGCTTTTAAACTAAAGATTTTCCATCTGAGAAGATGTAAAGTACCATTTATTAAAATACTGGATTATCAAAACATTGTCCAGATGTTTTCCAAAACACACAGTTTCCAGTACTGGTAGATATACATTATGTAGTACAAGTCTAAAAGAAGTGGAAGAAGAATAAGTGAAGATACGAAGATGCATTTTCTTAACAACATGTGTCCATATGCATTAAAGATTTATATTCTTTAACTAATACACTTTAAATTCACACTGGGAATTTATTTTAACTTTCTTGATGGATATGCCCTTATACACTGGGAAGCAATTTCCCATGGGGACAGCTGGAACCTCAACCTCCAAACGTATGTACACAGGCCTACGTGTTCTCATGTGAGTAATTGGTATTTACTCAGCAGTTGTGGAGAACTACTCAGGTGAGTAGAAACGAAACAGTCATTAAGAACTGTTTACTGGGTAACAATGAAGAAGGTACATAAGTGTTGATAATTTTTAAGTGTTAGTCCTTTAGAAATCAAGCTTTGCAATCACTAACTAATGAAGTATTTGTTGTGACTAACATATATAATTTCGCCAAACAAAAATATTTTTTAAGTACCATGTTGCTGTCTGAAATAGGCTGTAAAAATTGGACTTGGTTTTCTACCAAATTCTATTAATTTATGCTAAATGGAAAGAATGAGAATACTTGCCAACCTGAAAGAAGAGGAAAATTTCACTTTAAATGTCTTGGATTTCCTGTTAAGAAAGCAAAGAATTTTCCAAGTATAATAATTCAAGCAGCAGATCTACACTGCTGCTGCTTAAAAAAAAAAAATTAAAAAAAGAGGTTAAATTATTACTTGGGGAAATGAATCGGGTTATAATACACATAAGCAATCAGGAAATACTGATGTGATTCATGAGTGTGTTTGAAATGACATTTTAAAAGGGTAAAAGTACCAAAATTTGAGCCTCTTGAGCCATAGAGGTGGCTTTACACTCTTGCTATTGCTACCCAAACTATCCAGTCAAGAGACCTGATATATTATATTACTGTTAAGATGCTGAAATGTTAAACTTTTTATATCAGTTTTCAAGGTTGTGCTTTTATTCTAGCTACTGCAAGTCACTATATACATATTTTTAGCAGAACATCTCACATAAATTTATGGGGAAAGGAATTTTTTGTTTGCTATCAAAGACATGGGGAAATAGTTTTAATAGTAATGTTACCTCTTGACTAAATTTGCATAGGAAAGTGTTTTATGCCTGTGAGGCAGCTTAAAATATATTAGATCCTACTTTAGGGCAGTGGCCTTCTGTCCTTTAGGATGGGAAATTTATGTTTTAGAGCACAGATACTAGATTAAGAAAAATTCAACCACTCTGTGCCAAGGCCAGGTAGCAAAGTTAGAACTCGTCCTTATTCAAAGTGGACAGCATGTGACATCTAAAGGTTATGTATTGCATAGTCACACATAAAAAACTTGGCTAAAACTTTAAATGGAAATAAATTCTTTAATTGCTTGACCCAACAATTGGTCTAGAACATACACCTTTTATCCTTGATACAGAACACTAGCAACATATTGGTAAGTTTGTTTTAAAGCTACTGTGTACAACTTCATATTTCTTTCAGAATTTCTGCTACTAAAATCTAAGATACATTTGTAGGTTACTCTATCCCTCCTGTGATGTTTTCACATTATGTTGAAGTGCTCCTGAGCTCTTCACCAAATCAATTATTTGTATGGACTTTTTAATTTTCCTGTTGAAGATTTACATGTAGTGACCTGTAGGGTAGAATGGACTTGTCAGAAAACAGACTTTTTGTAAAGAGAGTCATAGAATATAAAGAAGAATTTCCTAAGTTTGCTAACATGTCGAAAATTGATTTGCTTTCATCACATAATCAGTTTGGAAGATGCTAGGCATTTTTTATGGTGATCCAGGCAGTGGCTTTGCTGCTTGATCTTAGTTAATAAGTTATCTCAATTAGCATTGGAATTTGTTAAAAGCAGTAGGCTATAAGTTGAAAATCTTAAGAGAAAAGATGCAAAGAAACTTACAGAATGAGAACCCAATGTATTATGTGTAATCAGTCAAAAAGTATAATTTTGATAGCTCTACAAGGAGTCTGAACAAATTAATACTCTTCTGGAAAAACTGAGATCTTCTAGACAGGTGTATATATACATGGTCTATCCATATATACATTAAGTATCTGTATACATGCATAAAATGCATAAAGTACAAACTTCCTATACAATGTCAAAATTAATTCTGAGAAACTTTGTTTAGTGCTTTGTTGACAGAGAACAACTTTAAAAGCATCTTATAACAATGACATCAGGCACGCAATCATTGCCAAATTTGGATCATCTGGTGTTTAATATGTGAGACATATATGATCTGTCTATCTGTCCAGAAACCGTTTATGACAAACTCAGGCACGTCAAAGGGCACATCACAGATTACACTTTACAATTCATAGGAAATTTTTCTCCGAGACTATTTCAACATGCCAACATTTTGGCACCAATTCTTCAATTCTGAATCAATAAACATTGAAAGACCTTCAATTTCTAGATACCTCTGCATCATTTGTACATACTACATCTATATTACTTTTTACTTATAAGTGAAGAAAAAAACTATGGTGGTGTTTAAACCAGTGAAATTACATCTGACTTAGGAAGTCCACTGATCTTAAAATAGTTCTAGGCTGAAAACGAACTGAGGATAGTATCATGCCTGCTTCCCTTGTTATTATTTATTCTAGATATTTATTGAGAACCAATACTTGCAATAGAATACTGTGCTAGATGGACCTTTGGCATGACTAGTTTGTCTTTTGTATTTCCTCTTCACAGAATCACTGAATGTTAGGGGTTGGAAGAGACATCTGTGGATCATCTGGTCCAACCCCCCTGCCGAAGCAGGGTCACCTACAACAGGCTGCACAGGACCTCATCCAGGCAGGTTTTGAATATCTCCAGAGAAGAACAGTCCACAACCTCCCTGGGCAGCCTGTTCCAGTGCTCCGTCACCCTCAGAGGGAAGAAATTCTTCCTCATGTTCAGACGGAACTTCCTATGCTTCAGTTTGTGCTTGTTGCCCCTTGTCCTGTCACCGGCCACCACTGAAAAGAGTCTGGCCCCATCCTCTTGACACCCACCTTTAAGGTATTTATAAGCATTTATAAGATCCCCTCTCAGCCTTGTCTTCTTCAGGCTGAACAAGTCCAGCTCCCTCGGCGTTTCCTCATAGGAGAGATGCTCCAATACCCAAATCATCTTCGTAGCCCTCCTCTGGATTGTCCCCAGTAGTTCCTCACCTTTCTTGAACTGGGGAGCCCAGAACTGGACACAGTACTCCAGATGGGGCCTCACTAGGGCAGAGTAGTGAGGGAGGAGAACCTCCCTCGACCTGCTGGCCACACTGAATGCACCCCAGGATGCCATTGGCCTTCTTGGCAGCCAGGGCACACTGCTGGCTCATGGTCAACCTGTCATTCACCAGCACTCCCAGGTCCCTCTCTGCAGAGTGGCTCTCCAGCAGGTCCGCCCCAAGCCTGTACTGATGCATGGGGTTGTTCCTCCCTAGGTGCAGGACCCTGCACTTTCCCTTGTTAAACTTCATGAGGTTCCTCTCTGCCCAACTCTCCAGCCTATCCAGGTCTCACTGTATGGTGGCACAGCATTCCGGTGTATCCACCACTCCTCCCAGTTTGGTGTCATCAGCAAACTTGCTGAGGGTACACTCTGTCCCTTCATTCAGGTCATTGATGAATAAATTGAACAAGATTGTTGAATAAGCTGAACAAGACTGGGCCAAGCACTGACCTCTGGGAAACCCCGCTAATTACAGGCCTCCAACTAGACTCAGCACCACTGATGACAACCATCTGAGCTCTGCCATTCAGCCAGTTCTCAGCCCACCTCACTGTCCACTCATCCAGCCCACATTCCTGAGCTTCCCTATGAGGATGTTATGGGAGACAGTGACAAAAGCCTTGCTAAAGTCAAGGCAAGCAACATCCACTGCTCTCCCCTCATCTGGCCTACTCTTCTTTAGTACCAAAATGCTTGCCATTTGCTCTTTATCTAGCAGACCCAAGAAATGGTTCAATGAAAGAAAAGAGTGAATTTTGCAAGGAAGAACTGCATACAGAGTTATGTTTCCAGCCAGTAACAATATAAATAACAACGCTCTAACAGTAGTGGGAAGATCAGTGAGTATGTGGCTAGCTCGTTCCTGGGGAGATACCTGGGTTCATTTAATGGGTCTGTGGTCCCATTGAATGGGTGGTCCACAGGAGGGCTGAATGACTCTTGGCTGGCTGACTGTTGTCAGTCGTTCTGTGACGTAACCTCTGCACTAAGAAATACCAGTTCAGTCTTCTTCTCTGATAACTTTTCCTAACCGCCTTTAAAAATATTGCTGATTGACAGCAGAAGCTGTACTTCAGTACTTTTCATCCAGATAAATCAAGGATTTTTAGCACTGCCAATATCAATAGCCTGACAAATGGATATTATATCTACCGACTGTTGAACTCTTAGGTTTGATAATAAACCTAAATAAACTGTGACTGCAAACTTCCTTTCTCCTTGTACTGTTAAGTGACAATTCACATGTAAAGTTAAGCATTTGAGACTGGAAATTTTCCTGCCCTGGCAATATGTGTAAGAAGCTGACAGATCTTTATTGCCATAGTGTTTTTTTCTCCTCCAGTTTCCTAAAGCTTTTGGGGGTATCACTAGGTCCTTATTTCCCAAGCTTGGGCTCCTCTGCTGCATCCACTCTCCAGAAATTGCCCTCACAACTGCAGTTCTGATACTGAAATCTCCCCATTGCTTTGTTTACATACTCAGAGCAGTAATGGGCATTACTCTTGGACAGAAAGAGGAAAGGCCAGATGTCAGAACTAGCACTGACTGGTAGTCAAAACTATCAATAAATCTTACCTCAAAGCCTTCCACTTCCTCTCCAGTTTCCCCTCCAGTTCTTCCTTCTCCAGTCTCTCAAAGTTAATTTCTTTCTATAAGATCTTGCTTTTTGTCAACTGATAGAGCCTATCAGATTTTATCAGATGTCTTGACTATCAGAAGTTATGCTTAGCTTTCCTCCTTGGGACTTTCCATAGAGATAAACAGCTGCTGAAAATCTAACATTTAAGGGCTCTAATAAGTATAATAAATTAATGGGCAACAGCTTAAATTCCTTTTGAAATTTCTTCCAGTGTCAGTCCTGTGGAAATAATCTGTCCTGCAAGCAGTAGGACATTGCATCTTCTCTTCTCCGTCCAGATATATCTGTTCAATAGATCGGGTATCAAATTCAGCTGTCAGCAGTCTTTCAGCAATACATGTGAACAGCCTCTGAGGTTATCCGAAAAGTTGGGCCATTTGCTTGGAGACACATAAGACCTTCTTGTTACCTAATGGCCTGGAATAATTATCTACAAAGATGAGAACCTAAAAACCAAGTAGAAATAATGCCCTGATTCAAATCACAAATGCAGGCAGAAACTTAACAGTATGAGAAGATGATGCTGTGGGCATCATTTGCTTTAATAGCCTAGATCGGGCCTGCTGGCAACAGGTGGATCACAGCTATCTCAAAGGGGAAAAAGGATTCTTGGCCACGAGCTGGTGGGGCTCATTGAGAGGGCTTTAAACTAGGTTCGAAGGGGAAAGGGGACATCGCCCAGCTCACTAGGGACGAGCCCAGGCTTGGCGTGCCAGGGTCAGGGGTGAGATTGACAGCCCAGCTCAAGTGTGTCTATACCAACGCACGTAGCATGGGCAATAAACAGGAGG
>Ga0065711_1026916_pt1 | contig 57111 bp, 27 predicted proteins | sample Hoacrofraction12_FD_59098 | JGI IMG/M metagenome (GOLD analysis project Ga0065711, IMG submission 59098) | Hoatzin crop microbial communities from Cojedes, Venezuela - Epithelial fraction 12 v2 (version 2) | ecosystem: Host-associated > Birds > Digestive system > Esophagus > Crop | place...
CTGCTGATGTAGTTGAAGAAGCCCTTCTTGTTGTTTTTGACATCCCTTGCCAGCTTCAATTCCAGGTGAGCCTTGGCCTTCCTCGTCACATCCCTGCATGCTCTGACCACATTCCTGTACTCTTCCCAAGTGGCCTGTGCCTCTTTCCACATTCCATGGACCTTTCTCTTCCACCTGAGCTCCACTAGAAGCTCCTTGTTCAACCATGCAGGTCTCCTGCTTCCTTTGCTTGATTTCTTTCTCAGGGGGATGCACTGCTCCTGAGCATGGAGGAAGTGACATTTAAACAGTGACCAGCACTCTTGGACCCCCCTGCCTTCGAGAGCCCTGGCCCACGGGATTCCTCCCAGTAGCTCCTTGAAGAGGCCCAAGTTAGCCCTCTTGAGGTCCAAGGTTTTTATCCTACTTATCGCCCTGCTTCCTCCACGCAGGATCCTGAACTCCACCATTTCATGGTCACTGCAGCCAAGTCTACCTCCGACCTTCACATCCTCCACCAGTCCCTCCTTGTTTGTTAATACAAGGTCCAGCCGAGCGCCTCTCCTTGTTGGTTCCTCTACCACTTGCATCAGTGTTTCCTACACTGAACAGTAAAGTTCTAATTTAATGCTGATGTAGAACGAGGTGGGTCAAACATTACATGGCAGTCAGGAACTTTGGAATAGTTAAAATGCTCATTTTTTAGTCATTTGTGCATTTCTTTGGCTTTGATCATACAACATACCATTCAAGGCTTTGGGGTTTACAGGAGCGGGGAGGTTCTCTGGAAGGCTGAATATTTTGAAATACCACATGCCAAAACAAAAACTTAGAATTCAAGTACAACGCATTTTAAGCCAAGCTTCTTAATGTAAGAGTATAAAACTGTATATATTGGGTAAGATCATAGGTTCATCTAGCCCACTGTGCATTTTACCCGCAAGTACTGTATGAGAGTGCTTGAGGAAGGAGGTAAGAGCGGACTAAGTATTTCTAATTTTTCCCATCCACCCATTTTTGCTCAGAAGGGTGCTGGGTTAGCTGCAGTTTCTGGAATTGCAGTAATTCTCCACAGATTTCCCTTTCATGAACTTGTCCAATCTGCCATGGGACACACAGAAGCCTCTAGTGTCCTAAGTGGCAAAATAGTTCTCCTGCCTTCTGCATGAAGTGCAGACTTGTGGTGTTTGTCTTGATTATGGCTCCTATGACCACCAGATCACAGCCTCTTCTTTCCAGTCAAGAAGACATAATGAATAGCAGATGCTTCTTTGCCCTTTCCACTGTTCCATGCTTCATAGATCTTTGTTACAACTTCCTTCCCCAAACTGACCTGTTTCCCAGAAAAAAAACACTTTATTGAGTTATGTGTGATTTGGAAGCCATTAGAGATATTTGATCATCCTTCTTACCCTCCCTTAAACTTTTTCGATTTCTGATCAATTCTTTTTGGGAAGAGGGGCACAGAATTTAAGCCACAAGTAAGCCATGGATTTATACTGAGTCATAATAATAATGCTCTCAGTTTTAGTCTCTGCTCTTTTCCTCATTTTTCCAAAAATTTGGATTGCTTTTTGACTGATACCAAGCACTGAGTTCATGTTTGCACAGAAATATGAGTCATAACCCTAAGATTTCACTCCTGGGTGATGATGGGAGCTCAGAGCCCATCTTTTTATATGCAAAGTTAGGATTGTTTTTCCTGTATGCACGACTTCATATTTATCAATTTTGAGTTCCAGCTGCCTCTTATTTAATGCTTTCTGCTTTGTACGAGCTATCCATTACTGTCTTCCAGAATATTCTTATTTACTACTGTAATTGCTTCTTTGTATTTAAAAGAAATATAATTTGTTTTTCAGTAATAATTGTGCTAGCAGTTTCCACAATACATTATTAACACACTTTTTAATTCTATTACAGAATAAGAAGCAACACTTTGTATTTTTAATTAGAATACTTCAGTTGTTGGGAAACAGAAACATCCTTAGAGACAAGTTCCAAAAGTTATGAAAATTGCTGGTGTTGACTTCACGATCAGAGATAAGAAAATGCCACACGCATTTTGTCACTACATTTTAGTTTGGAGACTGATACAAATTTTCTGAGACTTTCTTTAGGCATGAATACCTAGGAGATTAACAATATGAAACTGATATTCCATTATCAGATACAGAATTAATTGACATGAAATAAGCAGTTAATAAGCGATAAATGTCCATAGGCGTTAAATAATATTAACGCTTATCTTATCAGGTTTTAGACTAAAGTTGAAAATTTGTTTTCTTTTTGACTTGCTGTTTAGTAATTTAGTAAGAAATGTTGTTCTTGGGCTATACAGACTTAAAGACACTGAGAAAATAGCTGGAGAGAATTTAGATGGAATACAACGTGGGAAAAATGTCAACCACCACCAAGATATTTACTGAGCTTATGTTTTTTTGAGAGCTATATTTGTTAGTTGTGAATTAAAATTTCTGGTGGTAATACTCACACGTATTTTAAACATATTAAAATAATACATTACATTATTCCAAGGGAGTGAGACATTATTCCAACCCTGTCTGTATGTCCTTCTCCAAAACAACAAGATCAAGGTAACAAGACTTTTCTCCAATTACCTCAGTCGAGCCACAATTCCACTCAAGACTGAAAAGTTTGGAAATTTTAATCTGCAGAAAAAGCTGAGAGAACCACTTTTTATTAAATACCAGTAAAATGCAATTGCAAGAAGCTTCCACTTCTCTGTGTGCTGTGCTGCAACATGGAGAGAACACATACTCATGCCCTAGGGCTAGATTCCACCTGGTGTTTCTGGACAGAGGACTTCTCTTTGAACATTCTTTTGACAAAGAAACTTCAGAAACATATCTACATCTGAAATTGAGTCACAAGGGTCCAACTGCTGTGTGGAAGGTGATGATAAACTCTGTAAGACAGCTTTGCAATTCACTCCTTGCTTGTAAATGGGCAAATAGAATAATAGCACCACAAACTACTGTCTGATAAAGGAAAGGAAAAACAGTATTTGGCTTCAAGTACCGGAGAAATTTTGCTCAGCTTGATTAAGCTATTGGGGCAAACAGAAGGAGGGGGGATGTAAATAAAGCCAACATTAATATCTTTTTCTAAAAAGCTCGATGAAAGCCCTTTAAATTAACACAGGTCTGTCACATAGCTGCATTCCCAGGTGGTTATGGAGGTAATTGATATCAGCCATTGTAACTCAGATTTTATACTGATATTTCATATGAATGTTGTTTTAATAGGAAGCAAGATCATTTTCAAAAGAGCTATTTGTTTTGCTGAATATTAAACCTCAGAGAGGAATTCATTTCCATCAGCCTTCAGAAGAAATGTGGAGATCAGTCTTGCTGACATGCTACCGTTATCTCTAGAGTGAAAAAGTCTTTGTTGCTGGGGGAGAGCCTTCTATGCACTTTCAGTAGGAAACTGGGCTTTGGAGTTCTTACTGGAGGCACCAGACTCAGCCTTGAATAATATTTCTTTACCTGTGGTCAGGAAAACTAGAAAGAAGAAGCTACAAGAAAATTCTTCTCCCATAGAAGAAAGGGCAGGTACAGCCCACATAAATGTATGTGTAACCAGGTATGGGCTATCACACATCAATTCCTTGGCTTTGAAATGAGGGTGAGGAAGCTGAAGTCCCAAGGACAAGCAGTGGTTAAAGTCACCGGTCCAAGAATGCTCTAAGAAATCTTCCTGCGAGCATGTCTACATGGTAAGTCCTGGCAGATAGGATCTCACTGAGCTCATACTACATTATAAAAGATCACATTAACGTGGAAATGGGCAGATGAAAAGTCCCATTCCCTGGATGTTCGTTGGCTCAGCCTCAGTGCTGGACATGCATGGCCACATGCTTCTTTCTTTTTGAACAGTGGGAAGAGTGACAGCCCATGTCAATGGCATACAACATAACCATTCCCATTGAAGCAGGACCCATTATTTATAATACATTTGGATGTGGGACCAGAGGTGGCTTACTCTATGCTGTTTCAGCACATGAATGTCTACACATGATCACCCAGTCATGTCTGCACCACAGCAGAGAGGGTGAAGCGCGGATGCTCTTGAGGACACATGTGAATGAGTGAGAGCACCTGCTTCCCAAACTTACAGACAGCTCATGCATGGATGTCTTTGTGCTAAGGCGAAGCAGGTTAGCTCGGACCAGTGACTTTCAAAAAATTTTTACTCATTTCTACTTTTGTTGTAGATGCATAAAACTGCCAGTTAATCATGGAGTGGACAGAGCAAGATGGTAGGATGAGTTATTTGATTTACCAATTTGTTTGGGAAAAAAGCAAAGCCATTTAGCCCTTGAAAAGAAAGAGAGTATGTCCATGAAGTCAGATTGATGAAAACAGAGCCTAATCATGAAAAACAACCTGCAAAGTCAAACACCTTCAAAGCTGTAGGCAGTTTGGCTTTATACATGGCTTCATACTGCTACCCGAAGAAGTCACTAAACAGGTTGCAGCTACTTTAACCGTGGTTTATTGAGAGCAGATGATCAAAGCAGAGGGAGAGGAAAAAGGAATTTGGGGAAATGCTCTCAAAGACACCATTAGGGCTCCACGGGAGCCACGGGCTCCCTAGGGCCCATGGGGGTTTCCTTGGGTCCATCAGGGCAGGGCCTGACAGCCACAGCCTGTCCCACCACCCCAGCCGGGGCAGGGTAGCTGGGGGACACCATGGCAGCCCCAGCCCTGGGCATTGGGTGCCTCCCTCGGGACGAGGATGGGGACGGGCCAAGGCCAGGTTGGGATGCAGGTCTGTGGGTGATCCCACCTCAGTGAGGCCTGTGGTGGGGCAGGGCAGGGCAGTGGGGAGCTGGAGACCGGCCCTGCTGCAACATTGCGGAGACAGGAGTTGACAGCCATGGGGGGCTGACGTGGAGTCCTGGACCATGGATGGGGGGCAGAGCTGGAGGAGTGGGCAAGGGTAATCAAGGCTGTCAGTGCCTCAGCGATGCGGCAGACACATGAGCAAAGCCCCAGACAAGTGCCTCTCCCGAGTGCCCAGCTGGCCAGGTCAGAGGATTTTTGAAGAATCGGGGCACTTGAAGATATGGAAGCCTTCAGCTTCAGCCCCACATTTGCAGCAGCACCAATCCCACCGTCGCTCAGACCTGTCCTGCGTGTTCAACCACTTGTGCCAACTGGTTACACTCAGCCTGTCCATTTCAGGCTGTGGGCTGCGTCGTTCTTTGCCACATTCATACTTCTCTTCAGCTCTGCACTGACTCACCCCATCCCTCTACATCTCACTCATCCCTCCCCATGCACGGCAAGAGATATAAAACCTGCCTCAGCCTAGGTGGAAAGAACTCCTGAAGTCTCCAGCTCAGTTCTGTTCCTATTGCATACTACACTGCAATAACATCCATGCTTTGCTTTATTGATATTTTCAGTTAACCAGGCTATATGGAAGTGTGGTAGATCACATCCAGATGCTCTGCTCACTTTTAAATAGTAGAAGATAATACTTTCCTCCAGGGCAAGTTTATCTGCAATCATCAGATGGGGTCACTCCCTCCCTTGTTAGGCTCTAATTTGGCGTCTAAACTAGCTAAAGGGTTTGTATTTTAAAGCACCTTTGGCAACCAGTGACAGCACTCAGCTGCCCCCTCCAGCCAAAAGGGCTCCAGATATTCGTAACTTTTCCATAACTGTGACTTCTTAACAGTGAAGTTTTTCATTGTATCATATCCTGGCAAAAGACAGCTGAGAATGCCCTTCTCTGTCCTTTTTTAAATACTAGAGGCAGAGATAACCTTGCCCAGGTAGGGCCAGGCTATGAGGTTGGCAAGCATGGGGAGCCCATGGCTGCTACCGATGCATGCACAGGACTTCACCTTCTGGCCTGCTGGGACCCACCATGCCAAAACCCTTGTGACAGCTGGAGCAGTAAAGCAGTGCTTAAGCAAGAACTGGAGTAGCAAAGCTGTGGCCTGTGCTGGAATCGCTCGCTTTGCTTCCAGCTCAGGATAAGGGACAGGTCAGGCGACCCTTAAACCAAAGCTACAAGTCTGAGAGCATTAGCCATCTATCCAGCCTGCTTGCTTACAAGATTTTAGGGTCATTTCACACAATTCGTCTGTTTCTGCAGTAAATTCCACACAGAATGGCAGATGACATTTTACATACTCCAGAGCTGTAGCAGGCAAACTTTGGGTGCATTATGCAATTTTACTTCCTTTCCTGATGGACATTTTCCTAGTGATGTGTTTGCAATGTAGATATAGCTTTGTTTTACCAGGACAATTGAGCCTGTATTCCCCAGGCAGTGATACACTACAACAAAGAAAAGCCCCGACAGGCCTCTCTTCTCCCTAGGTGGACTTTATAAATGATCTGTGACATAGAATGAGTTTTAGCCTCTTTTTAGATATGCTCATATGTTCCTTTATCTCTTCTCAAAACGTCTTTTAAAGAGTTGAGGAAAGCATAAAGATGTTTGAGTCACATTATTATCCTGTGCTGTTTTGTAGCACATTCCTCTTAGATTATTGTGTGCAAGGCTCCACAAATCAGATGTAACTGGAAAGTCTGGTCTCTTTACTGGCTTTCCACAGCACTACAGGAAATCAAAACAAAGCTTAGCAGAGCTTGAAAAAAGTTTTTATTGTTGTCTTTAGAACATCCTTCTAAATTAAGAACTTTTTAATTCAATTTTAATGCTGGAAGAACAAGACCTGCGTTGTTCACATCTGTTCATTAAAGTAAGTAAGAACTCATTTTGGGTAAGAAGATGCAGAATGACTGTCCTTCCTGTGCCTTCAGTCCTTCTACACATTTATCACACGCCTTTCAAAGCTGAGCGAGACTGTGGGAAGTGAGTACCAGCAGCGGTTCTTTCCCTGTGCTGGCATGACTCACTCCCCAAGCCTTACCCCATACCCGCAGCAGTGGTCTTGTAGGAAAACAGTAAGTAATCAGGCTGTGAAAGACTGTATAGCACTGCATATGCATGAGGAAAGAAAGGCTGTGTAACCTGCACTGCTATAGTTCGGGAAATACTGTTTCACACAAAAATGCAGTGCAAGGATCCTTAGGGTAGTACCGAGCTGAGCCAGAGTCCCCACAGTCACTGTAGCTATGTTGCCCCCAAATGGGTATGTCATGCAGAGCCACTCAGAAATCTCTGCATCTGGGGTCTGTTACTTAAAAAATTAAATGTTGCTTTTTTTGTCTGTTTAAGATGCCTCATTTGCTCCTTTTCACTTGCCTGCATAGAGAAAAGATATTTATGAGCAGGTAGTTAAAGCTACTTGATGAAATCTACCTTGGGAGGGCAGGAAATTCTCTGTAAGATAGTAAAAATGCTATGGCTCAACGTCCATGTCCCTTACGCTGAATATACAGTCCTGGAAGAGATTGCTATAGCTTGGTGTACCCTTTGCATTTCAGATTCCTTTTATAAAACCTTTGCAGCGAAAGGTAAAGGAATGTAAATTAAATAAGTAGCATGCTAGAGAAGCCAGAGGTTGGTTTGTGGAATTTTCCCAGGGCTCACGTGTATCTTACGTAAAAATGCCATTTCCTAATGGACAACATGTCCAATTGCAATTACTTAGAAAAAAATCCCAAGCATAGACACAATGGTATTACGTCAGAAAAAATTCTGTTATCATTTACCCTTCTGTCATAAGGTTAGGCAATGTATTCATCTTACTGACAGGAGGAAAGTAAGACTGTTGCATGACTGTAACCACAACAGTCATTTTTTGTCTGTTCTTTGCCCCCAATTCATTGCCTCTCAACATACGATTTTAGCCCTTTGGTCAAGCAGCCTACTTATTCAGATTTCCTCTCCTCACTTTCTGTGCTGTCGTGTATACATCAGACATACGTTCCTCACAAATGCATTGCACTGCTCAAGGAAGAGAAGGTGCCAGAACTCTTCGGGGAGATTTTGGGGATGGGTGAAAAAAGGTCATAGGCACTGCAAAGCATCAGCAAAGAGCAGAGGATCAGCACGGAGTTTCTGCCTTCAGCCTGCGATTAGGTGCTTTGTCTCAGCTCTCATTCATCATACATAAAACCTCCTAAACTAACGTCATCACTCCGAAAAGGCAGGAGAAACTGTGATTCTAAACATAACATAACTATGCCTTTTTTTGGTATTAAAATAATTTCTATTTATTGCCACCCTGATTTTATCTGCTTTCTCCTCCACACTGGTACTTGTGCAAGTCAACACTGAACAACAGAGAATCTATTTTCTGACCCTACAAAAACAACAAGACGTTATAACTGCTGTTGTAGAGGCATTCTATAAAAGCTTGCTATATCTACAACATGTTTGCAAAGAAGCTCTTCTGAGTTAGTCAATACATATCTGAACTGCAGGTTTTTCAGTTCATGTTTTATTCCTTATTTGAAGGGACTCATGTGATTATATATTGGTGTTATTCAAAATGTCTGGGGAAAAATCATTACTAAAAATAATAAAACAGAATGTCATCTCAGTATTTTTTTTGTTTAACTAATATGCATCAAATGCATTAAAAACTGTTATATAGGTATGTATTTTTGGTTCAGAACAATTTGGTTTTTTGTTACTCTTACAGTAAACTCCTCTACACTGAGTCATCAAACGAAGTTTTGATGTATAAGAAAATACAGTAGTTTAGAAGGTTTGCTACTGGGAGGCAGGACAATATTACCTTCTATTTTACGAAGATATTAAGTTCTCTTCTATATTACAGTAAACTGCAAATAAAATATTATTCTGATATTAAAAATACTACACACTTCTACTCATATGCACATCAGGTAAGAGAAAGTGAAGGTCTTGCTTGGTACTCAGAAGAAGAGCCGCGCACACCTGCTCTAATAAAGTGAATTGTAAAGAAAGTCTAGATACACATCAATGTAGCTATGTTAATTAGTTTTCCAGGCACTAAGCAGAGCTGGTTTCATGGCCATGAACTGGGGGAATGTGCAGGAAATGGAACACCAAATAACAGGTTTTCAGCAAGAACAGATCGGCTTGGAAAGAGTTGACTATGCCATATTCTTTTTAAGTTCTGCCATTAGGAAAAAAGGAGAAGGTAAAAGAGGATGATTTCCACACAGGCAGGAAGTGATAGACACAGAGCCGTGCATAAAAAAAGAAACAGACTTCTTAGAATTCTTAGCAAACTTTTAGCATAGAAGATAAAGGAAACAGAACAGAAACTTTTTTGCACAACAAGCATTTGCCAATTCTGCCTTCCCCATACGTTTTGAAGCTGCATGTTCAAAATGTTCATTTAGGATTTTCCTTCTTTCACCTTCTGTTCAATCAAAGCAATGGTTTCAGAAGTTTGACTCCCACTGAGGAAAATCTGGAATATTTATAAAAAATTAATACAACAAATTATATTAATGCAATAATAGTATTAAGAAAAAAGAAAAAAAATCCCAGAAAAAGAACTGTCCAAAAATGTAGCCAGCAGCAGCCAGAAAGAAGCTAGCTGGCCTCCAGGAAGGTGACAGAGACAGAGAAACAAATCCCAGTAACTAAAACTCACTAACAGGTCCACAGATGTCATGCCAACAGGGTAATTTTGGCCTGGAACAGCCGAGGGGACCCGCCCAACTGAAAATGTTCAGGCTCCCACAGACTGCCAGGGAAGGCACAGCCTGGCCAATGCAGCTATCTCATAAGAATGGTGAATCTGGGTCCTCCACACTGTTGGGAGGTAAAAAAATCGGAGGGCGGTCACCTATACTCCACCCTGCTGCTGCCTCTATTCCTCACCTCTGCAGTGGCTGCAGATTTTTGGAGCCAGTTATCTGAGCAATAAAAGGGGATGCTGAGGTCCTTTCAGGCCTTTTGCTGCCAGGTTCTGACCATCCTGACTATCCTTCCATCTAAAAATCACTGGTGATGTTCCCCATCTTCTCTCCTTCTCCCTTGCTCTCTCATGTACTAGATCTCTTTCTGCGGTGGCAATTCCTGTAAAATACCAGCAACTCAACTTTTGTACGTGAGAGAATATCTGGTCCTTCATTAGTTAGAAATCTCCAAATCAGTTTATAAAACTAAGCATAAAAGTGTCGATTTCTCAGACAGACGGTCATTAAAAGGTATTTTGTCAGTACGAGGATGGAAAAAAACAGAGATATGGAGAAGATATAGCATAAGCACATATTGTTGGGTAATCATACGTGTTTAAAATGGTAATTGCACACTGGAAAGACATCTTTTTAAATTTTAAGAGTACTGAATCACAAGCAGAGATTTCATATAATTTCTTTCATACAATTTCTGAAGTGGATTGAAAACTGGCTGACTGTCTGGGCCCAGATGATACTGTCAGCAGCACAAAGTCTGGTTGCAGGCCAGCAACCAGCAGCATACCCCAGGGGTCAACAGTGGGTCCAGTCCTGTTCAACATCTTCATTAATGACTAGCACGACGAGGCAGACTGCACTCTCTGCAAATTTTTTTGTTACAAAACAGGGAGGAGTGGCTGATACACTGGAGGGCTGTGCTGCCATCCAGAGGGACCTCAACAGGCTGGAGAAATGGGCTGACAAGAACCTCATGAAGTGCAATGAGGGGAAGTGCAAAATTCTGCTTCTGCGGAGGAACAACCCCATGCACTAACAGTACAGGCTGGGGGCCACTGGGCTGGAAAGCAACTTGGCAGGAAAGGACTTTGGGGTCCTGGTGGACACCACCTTGAGTATGAGCCAGCAATGTGCCCTTGCAGCTAAGAAGGGCAATGGTATCCTCGGCTGCACTAGACCAAATATTGCTAGCAGGTCAAGGGAGGTGGTCCTTCCCCTTTATTCAGTGCTGGTGAGGCCACACATAGGGAGCTGTGTCCAGTTCTCGGCTCTGCAGTATGGAAGAGACATGGACATACTGGAGAGAGTTCAACAAAGGGCCACAGGGATGACTGAGGGACTGGAGCATCTCTCCTCTTTCATGAGGAAAGGCTGACAGAGCTGGGACTCCTCAGCCTTAGAAAAGAAGGCTCAGGGGGATATAGTGAGTGTATACAAATGGCTAAATGGAGGGTGCAGAGAAGACTGAGCCAGGATCTTTCCAGTGGTGGTCAGCAACATGACCAGAGACAATGGGCACAACCTGAAGCACAGGAGCTTCCCTCTGAACATCAGGAAACACATTTTCACTGTGAGGGTGACCAAGCACTGGCACAGATTGCCCAAGGAGGTTATGGAGTCTCCATCCTTGAAGACATTCAAAAATCATTTACACATGGTCCTGGGCAGCTGGCACTAGGTGGTCCTGCTTGAGCAGAGAGGTTGGGAAACATGATCTCCAGAGGTTCCTTCCAACCTCCCTTCTGCAGTTCTTGTGTGAGAGGTATTTCTAATAAAATCAAATATTTTTTCCAGCTGCTGTGCTTTTACACAGCAAAACAGATGAAGTATGTAACTGGCAGTTCAAATGTATTTCGTCATTGAGAAGTTTGTCTGTGGACAGACTGTGATTTGATGGAAGAAGTCGTCCAAGGTGTGAAAAAAAATCCTTCCAACTAATTATTTTGAAATGGGGGATCAGTTTGGGAGTGTTTCTTGGAAACTACAGCAGTCAACAGATGGTACCTATTTCATGAAGAAACAAAGCAAGAGGTATTAAACGCAATTACAGTAACAAGAAGACTTCTATTTGCCCATTAAAAAAATCAAATTACTAAATAAAAATTAAAAAATCCTCTTACAAAGTCTAGTAGCCCTTTGTGCACCTCCAAGGATGCAAGATTTTGCTGGAAGACCAGCCCTGCCCTTTGATAGTGACTCATTACAATACGCTGCAAAGTTCTGCTGCAAGAATATGCTGCTATAACATAACCTTCTTCCTGTTAAGTAATGACAAGACTGAAGTAATGTGCTTGTTCGAACTTCTGAACAAATAAAATACAAGCACATTTTCCTAATTCTGATATTATCTTACAGAAGAGAGAGCTCATGTAACCAAGAACTTTACCACAATAGTGCTCTGTGGTGTATTGTAATACAGCCTCATTATTAGAGGATTAGGGGTGGGAACTTGCATAGCAAATTCTGACTTTTGAAAAAAAAGTTCCAAGTCAAGTATCTGAAATGTTCTGGAAGACAAATTCAACTGTCTTCTGCAAGATGATAGCATACCCTCCACAGACTTGTTCCATCTGATATTTTTGTCAGTTCTACTCTTAAATACTTGAAGGGCCTGAAAGACCATTTTTCTGACATGATTTCTCTGGACTCTGTGTAGCTGCTCTGATTTATGCCATCTGAAATGAAATCTGAATCAGGACTAATCCAAGCAAGAACCTAGTTCCTGCAAATACGGCTTTTCCATCCCAGTGAGTTAGCAACTCAAATGCACAGTGGAAAAAAAAACAAACCACAAGCCTTGTTTGTTTGTTTTATAAAGCAGTCAAACTGGAACAAATGTAATCTTTTAAATTTCCTCACTCATGTGGGATCCTGGCCACTAGAGGAGATTTAAACTTACTGAAAACTCTTTGCTCTTTAGAACTGCTGAAAGACAAAACTCCGAAAACTGGTCTTTCCACCTCGCTTCCTATGACCCATGGCTTCCCTTTCCCTCAGCAGCACAATCGTAAGAGCAAGGCTGTCTTCAGCAAGCCAAATTCTAAACCATCATCGTAGGTTAACAGCAACTTACCCACCAGTATATCCACAGATTTAAATAGAAATTTGCTTGAAGTAGGTCATCATTTCTTTCATGTAGGAATATCAGAATACAGTTCACTGGAATTTTGTAAAGATTACTTTCAAGTAAGATTTTAAAATGAGCCCAATTGACCTTCAGGGACTAAATTCCATTCTGTAATAACCTTCCTGAAATCAGTTTGATGAACACAATACCTTACAGAAACAGATAGCTTTTTCTATTTTAAACTACTTCACACACATGCTTTAACTCACACATTCCCCAGCACAACATTATTTCATCTTTCTCCAGGTAGCTGAGTATAGGCTTTCACATTTTGTTCCTCTGGCATCTTCTTAAACAAGCCAGCTGAGTAAGTGGTGCCTACAACTCAAGTGATGTGTTACTGCTCTGAGCACTGAAATGAGTGGATTTGGGTAGGGAGGAGGAAGATTGTTACAATCGGTCTGTTTTGTTTGGTTTTGCCTCCTGCTGAATGCACTCCCTGCAGTATTGGTTCTGTATACTTAAGAACAGCATGCTGGAGTGCAAGAGGAATAAAATAACAAGCCTTCTGAAACATTGGAGAATATTTCTTGCCTGCAGCAGAGGCCAGTGTCGGACAGAGGATTTCAATGTAGTTTTTGCATTTTTCACTCCCTTGCCACATTTCCTCCTTCAGCTGGAAAATTCACTACAGGTTCAGTACATTTCTCTGTACCTAGCATGTTGCCCTGGAGCAGGACAGGACTATGCTCCACCCAGCTTTTAGCCATCACCACCTCTCCCTTCTGAGCACTTGCTCTAATCCAGAGGCAAAAGAGTGTACACTACTGGATACGTCCCAAATCCTAATTAGTTTAAAATGCACATTTATCTTTTATTCCATTCATTTTTCTTTACATTCCCACAAACATAAGGAGTGTTCAAACAGCTACTACACGTGTATTAAAGAGCATACCATTGCAATGACACTAAGCCTCAGCTGAGTGTTACCGAACCATGGCTCTAGCAAACAGGTGCAACATCTCCTTCATATTTGTGCTTGAAAGACATGAGAGGTTAAAAAGTAGCTCAGTTATCTGACTTTTAAAACCCTGTGCATGCCGTTCTGCTGCCCATTTAGAGATAACTTTTTAGAGGTAATTATTCCACACACTCTGCCACATTATTTCTCCCTTAGAACTCCTCAAAACACAAGTATTGCTATTCTTGATGCCAGCCCTAGGGCATTCAGGAGATGCTGACTCTACAGAAACGACCTGTGTGTTGAAGGTCCATTAGTTCCTAGGAGAAAATCTCACCCGGTTACTGGCTTCAAGAAATGGAAAAGCAGGATACATTTTGCTGTCTTTTTTTCAGTCTCCATCATTGATACTTGGAAACTAATGTAAAATGATCAACCACTATTTCCTCTCAGAGAGCACTGACAAGTTACTGACTTGCTGCTACTTCTGATCTGCTTGTAGTCGTCCCAAAAAAGAGGCGCATGAGAGGGTAAAGTGAATAAAAATAGGCAGAGGCAGATTCTCCTCAGCAGCAAGAAAAAGAGCAAAAGATGGGAAGCTTGAAAGCCCCAGAGGCCAGAGAAGAGAGGGGCGTCAGGTGGAGATACAGAGAGAAGGACAGGTGGTGCCGGAGACTGCACAGCAGTGAGGAACATGGACGGAGAGGGGTGGTCAGCACAGGCAGTCAGTTGGGTTGGGCAATGGGAAGAATCCAAACCTGAAGAAAGGGCAAACTGGAGCAATTACTACTTGATTGAATCACAGTCCTGGGAAAGCAGAGAGTAAAGTGTTACACCTAAATTCATCTGGAGAAAGGAATGGAGCAATACGCTAACTGATCAGAGAAGATGGCATAGACAGTAGGTAGCAGGGAGAGGAAAAGATGACCAGAAAAGGGCTGATTTTCTGTGCAAGCAGGAGGCGGGGAGATACAGAAGAGCTGTAGATTTGTATCATAATGGAGATTTGAAAATAATGCAGCAGTAGCTTAAACCGGCCAGATGCATTATAGAAGCGTTCACCAAAGGGCAGCTGCACAACTTTGTTGACTTGTGAGCTGTCAGGCTTACTTCGCCCTTAGCTGGTAAGATGAATGTTTCGAACTTGCAGTCTGAATAACTGACTAAGCATTTCCAAATCTGGTCTTTAAAGCAGATCATGCTTCTTAGCTTCTCGAATGCTATTACATTAAGTGGATTACTAGGGAAATAAATATGGAAGTATTTCTCCAGACATAAATATCTCTAAAATGTGGAGGTAGGCTTTTGAAAAGTTTGCAGCTTGCCTGAATTCAAACACACTGTGTGATGCCATAGACATTGCACACTGTAGGTGGTACAAAAATAATACTGATACAAAGGCAATGTCAATATTATCCTCTTCAAGGCAAATCCTCAAAGGCACTAAGGTTCCCTGTATCCTAATCCAGATGTTACTCAGTTTCTAGTTAAGGTAGCTGATGTTTCATCTAGGTTTGTGATAGTCTGTCTTTATAGTACCCAAAGAGGTTTTGATTACCATATGGTAGGTAAGTGTGTAAAACTCATTAGATAAGTACTCTTTGTAATTAGTTAGTACACCTGCTGTCACTATGCACTATATCTGTGGGGCCTTTTCACAGGATTTTCTGGATCTTATGTGCCTCAGTAACAGGAAAATCCTTGATCATTTTAGGTAGAAGGGCAAACGAGCAGTTTGTTACAAGAAAAATACATTCACGAACTCTATAGACAAGCTTGGCAATCACGTAACCTCTCCAGCAAAGCACTAACAGCCCAAACCCCAATTGAGCAGAGACTATACAAGCAAAGACAGTAACTCCACTCACCATCAACAGCAGATTTGTAACTACTAATACAACCCAGTTACTACCTAGTTGTAATTCCTGAAGCAACAGGCAATAAACTCTCCAGAAAAAAATCGTAAGTAGGCTATTAACAGATAAATTCTAGTAGAAACTTTTTCTGAAACAAATAAAGAAGAATGGAGAAATACTTTTTCATCATTACTTTCCTGCTACCTGAAATATACCATCTTCGTCTGTAAGTCTCATTTCCAGAGGAAGAAGTGTATGTTATTTCAAACTTATTTCATGAGCTAGACAGATAGCAAGGAAATGAAATTGCAACAAGTAAACTTACTCAGAAATTCATAATTAAAGCTTTTCAAAAGCATGACTAAAAGCAAGTTATAGCATTTTCTCTAACTGGAAACTGATGGAAGCTTATGAAACACATAAGCTACATTGGGGAAACTCCACAAGATTTGCTGCAGGCTTCGCTTCCCTGTTCATTGTGCTGTCACAGAGAGTGCTAAAGCTTCCTTCAACACAATGAGTAAGCTCAAGAAGAACAAAGGATTCAGGATTAATAACCAGCTACCTTATTGCATTTCTGTGATTCAGGAGCATTTTTATGTCTAAACAGGGGTTGTTCCATTGTTTAGCGTGGCCTGAAAAACCTGTGAGAGGGTTTCTGCTGTGTAAATTTCCATATGTTGTTTAGTCTGCCCTTTTCAGGAATTCATTTGCTGCTTACATGCATTTATGTTTCAATCACTCATTCATATACTATAGAGTGTTATCATTCTCTCCCCACCCTCAAAGGATTGTCTTGTATAGCTAATGCAATCAATACTTCAGTCTGCGGGGATAAACTCCATCCCAGGCTTCCTATTGTTTTGTGGTTGATTTGATTTTATCTCAAACTACAGCCATATCAAGAAATATTTTGTTGTCTGTTTGACAGGTTTATTGCTGGGATCTTTTTTCCTTCTTCATTGTTTGGACTGGGCTGACATTAGACCACTATTTATTTTCATTTCCTAATTAGTCTTCAGCTGAGTATTAAAGACGTGACGAGGGTTATATCTATTTTTTCCTCATCCAGGCTGTAACTAATTTACAGTGATAATATTGGTGTCAATCAAAGACACTGTTGATAATATTTTAGTAATAAATATTCATAATTAACTTACTGCATAACCTGGCCTCCGTTGTAATTAAACTGGCTTAACTTTTAACATATGATTCAACCTGTTTATACTGAACACTAGCAGTCAGTTGAGTTTCTAGTAAATAAGAGGAATTCTTGGCTTTTTCTATTAAAAATGGGGAACATCCCAATTAGGTACACAACTTAATGAAAAATAAGTTTTATTTAATTCTGCAGCCCATACTCACTTTCTGAGGAAATAAATCAATATCCTAAATTGGTGCTGGAGAATGAGATTGCTCTTCTGAAGCATCTTTCGAGACAATAAGCTGTAATTTCTTGGTCATAAGTACACATACTCATTTTCATGCAGTATGGTTTTTTTCCTAACTTGTGTGAAAAGAAAAAAATCACAATAAGGCTAATGTTATTTTAATCTTACTCACTATCTTGACATGCTTGTGCCTCTTCTCATCTCCTGTCTAACAGATGAGCAGTTTATAACTTATGGTATGCTGCAATTGTACAAATTTACAGAATATAAGAGGACAATCTTCAGCCTTTCAAGAGAGAGATATCTCCCTATTCTCTGCACTTTCTAAAACATGTCAAGCCTAAATACTCTAGAAGTTAACAACAAGAGGTGTTTTGACTCAAGATTTTTCAGACAGATTCTTACTATAGACAAAATAGAAAGGATAAAAGCACAGTTGAGTGAAATTGTGTTTATCTGTGTTTGATCGTATTGTGATATGGTGACGAAAGCAAGTCTTATTTGTTTGACTTAGTGAATACTCACAGTTCTATTCCAGATTACGCTGTCAACAGTGCATCTTTATGTTGTTCCTGTCTCTGGTTTTCCTTGAAGGCAATGAGATTTTTTTGGTGATTAGTGTCCATGAGAAATAAAAAGGTTTGAAATACACTTTACTATACTGGTCTGTGAAGAAGGAAAGGGATTATTTTAAATAAGGATTGGCAAGACAAGAACACTCTTGATAATCAGACCTATCACACAACTACTCTAAATCTTCTTGGTCTTTATAGTAAATGTGTATATATATATATCTCCAAAGCTGTGACTGAACTTTGCATCTCAAGGTATAACTTACAATAAACTTTAAAACAAATATGATCCCTTCCAGAATAAGAAAGTCCTGGCAAATATCACTCTTCAAAGTGATATTTCAAAGCTTAGCATCCTGTGGAGATTCACTTTATATGGAAAGATTGGCTTCAGTTTAAAATGGTCAAAGCAAAATATTATTGATTGTATTTCACCTTGCAAAATACATCTAAAATAGAACAGAAAATCTGAATTCTGATTCACAGTGGTTGCAATAAATGTGAAGAGCCACATGACAAATATACCCACTAACTCTACTGCTTGCTTACTGAAAGTGCAGTACTCCAGAGAGATCTTTAATAATACAAACACTGTTGTAGTTCAGTTTTTTGCCCCAATCGATGGTATATCTCATTTTAAATAAATAAATAGGCAAATATTTAGCAGTATCAGAAAAACCCTATTCTTTTTATGGAAAAGGGTGCAGGGGGGCATAACTGTTAAGAAACTAAGAAACTCTACCCAATAAAGGTGATCAAAACCATTCCTGTATTGTGGTCAGATTCAGCTTATCATTTCAGTTGAAAATTGTGAATATTTTTAGTGAAAAAGGCATAAGAAAAGAAAAGGAATCAGGGAGAATTTGGAAAGGAGGTACATGACTTCTGAAACATCAACATGTTACAAAGGCTTTTGGGATTTTTTGTTGCATAATATTTGTTTTCCTGGAATCATTGAAAGGGATACCACAATAAATAAATGAACAATCTTCTTTCATGTTGAATATGTCTGTCTAAAAGCAGAGTCTTAAAACCACTTACCTGCCTGTGCATTCGTATTTTGGTTGCAGATCAAGTTTATTGTTTCTGTAATTTTACCCACCATGGATTTCACCCACCAGAAGAATGCGTGACAGAAGGTGAAGAACTTCATCACTGCATATCCAAACACAGCTTGCCTTTAAAACCCAGTATTTGCCTCTCTACTTATGAGAACCGCTTTCATGTGTGCTTGTCATCTAAAGGATTTTGAGGAACCATGGATGAAAAATCTACAGAAGCACTGGCTTACCGTAGAAATTCAGTTGAGTGCCAGGGCGTTTCAGTTCTGCATACATCCAAGGGGTATTACAGTGCTGCACACGAGGGAATTGTCAATGGATTTTGACTAGTTTTCCTCCTTCAGCATCTCGTGCCTGGTCTCCACTACCTGCAGTTAGGGACTTATCTGATTCCAGCATGGCTTTTCCCAAAGCACAAGAAGTACAGTGCTATAAGCTTTGATATGTATGGACCACCAAGATAAAAGACCAGAGAAGTGTGGGAATTTATTTAAAAATCATACAGTTTGAGCCGGTGACAGTAAAAATCTGTGGTTAAGCATCTGGGTTACTTAGCTTGGTGGCCAAACCCCTAACTTCATGGGGTCTACAGCTCTAAAGCTAGTTCAGTCAAAGGAGCAGCAGAACAGGAGCCCATCTGAATACAGACTGTTGTGCATGCAAGGCAGATTTGGACTCTGTATGTTAAGATACTGTACACTATGTAATGGAAAAAAGATCCATCACTGGCTGTCAAAATTAACAGACAAGCAAAAAGTAAAAAGTAAAATTGCCTGGTGAGCATCTTGTTTTGTTTTAAATTACAGCAATATAAAAGTCACAGGTGAGGGATATATAATTTTTGTCCACATTTTGGAACACAACCTGTTAAATCAAAAATTAAGACGTCTGTTCCGTTACTGCTATTTCCATCTTTGAACCATGCTGCTCCTTTATACATTAGCTGCAGCAGAGTAAAAAAATGTAGTAACATATTTTTTTTTCTTTCTTTGTCAGAATCTGTTAGGTTTTTGACTGTGTCATATCCTGCCATTTAGGATCTGGTGGTTTTTATATATATTTAGTACATGTGTTTGATGCTTTTGTGTGAAACTGTTTTCATTTTGTGCTGCCTAGTGTAATATCTGGAGTCATGCATCAGTTGTTGTTGTGAATAAAGATTTAGTGGGGAATGCTCAAATAAGGAAAGGCTGTCATGTCGCAGTGACAAATCTAATGTGTGAAGCAATCATGTTCCTGTAAAAATAAAGATTTATGTAGATGTAATATCTTTATTTGCAGCAATTATATTGAAAGCTATTTCAGGATAGCTGCTGTCCAAAGAGCCTTTTCCTGCTCTCTCACTTCATGAGGATGATTGCACTTTCCTTTTAAAAGAATCTTCTTTTATTATTACATATTTTAATTTTTAACTCAAATACACATGAATACACATACTCGTAGTCTTATTCAGACAGGGTATGTCGTTCCCAACTTTCTCTGTCTTGTTAACAAAGAAGTCCAGGTGGTTTTGATAATAGGCTTGAACCACTTGTTCCAAACTAGTTGAAAACATAAAGGTGAGACTGTTGGCTGGTGCTTAGGCTGTCTAAAGAATGCCCAAAGGTCTGGCAAGGAGTTTAGAGAATTTAGATCAGTGGGAATCAGTCTGTTAACTCCTTTGGAATCTGGAGTATGTTTATGAGAAAAATCTTTTTCCACCCTAGACAAGTCTGCCTGTTGCAGAAGTGATCTTTATTCTTTAGGGATTTACAAAAAAGCATACTGATGGATAGCAGTTTCAATATTCTCCTGATATAAAAGTTGCATGATTTTTTTGCTGTATGAACAGTTAATTATCTTTGAATAATTGCACCATATGTGCTGAACTATAGGAATATTTGATTGCAGAGCTGATTGGTACCTTCCATTTCTGAATGTAGGCATTTGAAGTACACTGGTTCACAAGAGGATGCAACTGCACTAAACATTAGTCGATGTTTATAACAAATCAGCTCATTTCTTTTCTTCAAAATGTGAGAGATTTTTGTCGGGGGAATATATCTAGCAAGTGAAATATTCCAGAATAAAAAAAAAAAGCCAGTCCACTGTAACCTACTCTTTATCATCCACCAGCTCGCTCAGCCAATTTATCAACTCTTGTTTATAGAAGATTGTTTTCCCTCACAGAAGATTGTTTTCCCTCAAATGAAGACGACCTCAAGTGTTTGGTTCATCCTTGTTTCATACTTCCAGCACTTTTCTTCAGTTAAACTGTACATTTAGCCTCCGGGTTGCACAAATTTTTGTGTGTTCAATAAACTAAAACGATCTAAGTTATTACTCTTGGATTATACAGTTTTGAGACCACAATGTTGCTATTGTGTCTTACCCGGGGAAATAATAGGGTTTTCATACATTCAGTGTGGCAGCAGACAACTGCATTCACAAGAGAGCTACACTTACAATGGCCACTTAGGCTTTTAAGCTGATGTTACTGCTCTACTGGGTCTGAACCTTTGAAATGAAAAAATATTTAGCAGTGTCGAGATGTGACTGTGCAAAATACAAAAATAAAAAAACAACCTGTGCTGCACTCAGCCATGGTATGACTGCAAAAATCTTGGAAGATAATAGATAGAAAAAGGAAAAAAAAATAAAAAGAGGAGAAAAAAATAATGGCTTAAATAGGCTTTACTGGCCATTAAACGTGAGGTGAGCTGTTTAGACACACAGATTCTCATGGCTGAGTGATATGCAGCTTCTCTAACAGCCTGTGGCTAGAGCTGCTAATAGACATCCAGCACACCTCTAAATCTAAAAGGCTTTGTGGTAATCCCATGAGGATCCCTCATCTCCTGTCTCAGAAATTTTCTCCATCTCATATTGCATTTTCTTTTTCTGTAATATCTATTTTAAAATCAAGCAACATTGCTTGTGTTTAAGTGGATTGATCCTCTGGGTAGCATATATGTAATAAATTGCTGAGAACCTGTGGGATTATTTTAGCAAGTTTGTTCAAGTTAGCTGACCAAAAAATAATCATAATAAATCACTAGATTAAGATGTACAGTAAATTTAGCCTTACAGCTTGATAGGGAGAGAGTGGTTCCAGCAAAACTAGTTAAGTGGTTCCATAGGACTCATGGCAGATTTTCTTGAAGACTTCAGAAAGGAAGAAAGGAGGGTTAACAAGCAGTCCTTGAAAAAAGCGAGTGCCTGCTAAGGCTCATTCCTTTCTGTTTACAGCTTGTTTACTGGGTACTGTTTTCTTCTCCTGCAATGGAGTCAACAATCTTCATACAGACAAAATAAAGGTGGCCTTAAATATTAACACACCACCCAGAGAAAAAGCAGGAGGTGGATTTACATGATCTGCCTCTGGGCTGGGCATTTAACACTTTCTTACAGACCTACCTACCTCCTTCAACAACGCTGTGTATGAGTGACTGGTACCATTCTGTGCCTTCCTGTCAGTTGTCATTACCATAAATTTCTTTTTCATTCTTCTGCCTACAAGTGGCATACCACTTAAAACAGAGGACATGCACTAACTCCTTAAGAGACTTTCTGACTTGTAACTTCCTTGTCTGACTTATTGCATCTTTCTAAGCTGTGACAAACTTAATCTAAATTTACTGAATTTTGATAGAAAGTGAGAACAGTTGGCAATACATCTTTATGTTCAGATTGTCCAGTCGATATTGATGGACATTGTAAAAACAGATAAAACTGCCTATAAATAGTCTTTCAGACTAGACAAGAAGGAGGTAAAATCTGTTGTTCAAGTGTGAATTTACTCACTTCACTTTGCCCTTCAATACACTTGCCAATTTCCTCCATTATATGTATAAAGAAGTAAGTAAAAAAATATGGGATACCTAATTTTAATGAGCAGCAACCACGTACATTAAAGACAAAATTTCTTCTTCACCGGTCAGAGCTTTTTTTATCGTAGTTGGATAGAACTTAGTAACACCTGCAGTTTCATTTGCATTCTCATATCTATTTCTACATAAAGAGAAGGGAATGAGGTTTGCCATCAAGTGTCTCACACTGGGATTCTTACGCATTTAATATTTGTGGCACTTTTTACTAACTGCATTCTGAAAAGAACTCGGATTTTTTTTCCAAAAGAAAGAGAAGATATTTTCTGGGGAATAAAAGGTGGTGCTACAAGGTCTGTTTGGGGCAGGTGATGTAAATCAGCATAGTTTCACTAACTTCTACATTGGCTTTGAACTAGGAAGGGTTTTTTGACTGTTTTGACTAAAGAAGTCAAGTACCTTTAAAACAGCTAACATGAGCAGCAAGGTGAATGATTCCCGGTCTAAATGTGTTTGAGTACTCCTTCTCCACCTACTACATGTGGCCTGAGGGAAGGGGATGAAAAGCCATAAGACAGAGTGCAGCAAATAAAACCAATAAAAGGAGCAGTATCTGTAGAATCTAATTACATCCATCTTTGGAGATCTGTAAAGCCCACAGACCACTGCAGCGGTTCAAAAGCAACATTAAGCAGAGGCAGGCAAAAATGCCCTCTACAAAGGGAAGAAGAATAAGTTTTGATTGACAAGATTATGCGGAAAACATTTTTGTTTTACTGCCATGGGTGTAGTGAAATTGTCCAGCCATTGCCTTTTTCTGCTTTTATGAGATAGCTGTTCTATAAAATGTGTCATATGAAATCTTCATAAAAAAACATCTCAGCATTTTATTAAAAGCTCCAGATCTGGCTTCTAAAGTGAATTTAGTGTGTCCATTCACAAAAATTTCTTCCTGACAGCACTTAGTTTGTGTATACTCTTTGCCCTCTTACCACTTATTTACCAGCTTCTGATTTCTCCCTTGGGTTAACTTACAGTCAACATTTTATCCACAACCATCTTGAGAAGGAATAAAAATTTCCATCAAGGTTTTTTAATCAACACTTAACCACATGCATTTCTGCTTGGTCTCCAGTGGTCATGTCTGAAAACACCTTGCTAGGAGAACCCTTGACACATTCAGCAGAGACTGTGAGGATAACAGGCAAAAGTACTTTTTTAATCAAAGGATCTCAATGAAAGGTAGATTGAGATGTTTGATTGTCTGGTTTATCCTTCATTTCTTCCTCTTATTCTTTTCTCCTTTGTGGGTAAAATTATTTCTAAATTCACCAACACTTTTGTTCCCCTGTCATAGCATTGTTCCCGTGGTATTAAGCATGTTGGCCAAAAAAATTCACTCTAAGAGTTAAAAGGAGATCTGCATGGTGCCAGACTGTACTGCATCTGTCTAGCATGAGGTTGCTGTGCCATGGTCCATAGCATCTGGCACTGGCCATTCAGAAAATGGATGGTGGATTAGATGGATCACAGATGTAATCCACTTTGACAAGACCTATGTTCCTGTGACTCAAGGAACATAATCCAATTATTCAAAGGAGTGGGTGCACTGTATTTTAAAATACAGTCTTTTGTCTTAAGTTTGCACCTGAAGCAATGTGATAAATACGGTATGTGTTGTATTTAAAGAATGCATTAATGAGACCTGTTTTTTCAGAACTGCTTTAAGTTTGCTTTAAACTTGAATTTGTGTGTGTTCCTGCTAGGATTCTTGTTAAAAGCAGAGAACGGCAAAAATATAAGCCTTGCCCCTGCCCCCCAACTCATGTATTACAAGGTTTGATGAACCACAATTTTAACGACAAGAATACATTAAAGAGGAAAACATAGATATAAAAGTTTGCCTTCTGCATGATCCTGATATTAAGACATTTAGCCCTGTCCACACCTAACTCTAAAGTGCAGCAGAAAATCCTGGTTGTTAATCCAAACGTAGGAAAAAACCTTTTGTTTATGTCTTTGTAGCTTTTTTTTTTTCGCTTTTGCTTTTTTAATTTTTGTGGGGTTTTTTTCAAAAAAAACCTGTATGTATTTATTAAGGTTGCAGTCTGACCTCTTTCCTTAATTACTAGAGAAAAAAGACTTTGAAGAGTGAGTGGGTTGCCTCTGACCTGATAAGACATTCATCCCAATTGCAGTGGTTCAAAAACAGGGAGAAGAGTGTGTGGATTCTCTGATGTTTGGTGGTGCATTGCAAACTGCATGACTGTAGCGCAAATTGCAACCTCAGAGCAAACACTGAGAATCTCTCTTACCCTCCACCCTCATGAAATATCGAACTAAATTGTCAAATACAGTTGAGGCTGGCCATATTCCTTTGTTTTTACACCTGTGTATCTAACTGGAGAACTTACCTTCTTACAGCCTTCAGCCTTCTGCTGATCTATCCCTTACTACACAAGTCAATTCTTTCTTCACAGACATCTTCAATCATTTTGTACTAATAGTTTTCTAGATAAAACATATGACATAGTAGATGTGAATAATTGTGAAAACTTTAACCATAGGCTATATGTTCTTTAGACTTCTCATAATCAATCCCTTACTGCTGCTAATAAATTCTTTATGATTCCATGATAATACTGATGACTTAAATTTCATGGTGATTGATAAGGGTAATGCAGGTGCGACAGGAGATAAGCTAGACAAAAATGGAGTCTCCTACATATCAGGTATGCTCATCTCCCCAGGTTTCCATTAAAAATGTTGCTTGTGGGATCTGTTGTCATTAGGTTCTTCTAGGGAAGTACAGAAATACGTGGCAACTAGCTGGTACACATGTAACCACCAGAGGCAATAGTGCCTGTTTACGTTTTTAGATTACAGTACCCTTTAATACTATATAAAAGTTTGCAATACATTATATACAAACACAGATTTCCTGTTTTAGCATGCTGGGAAACTCTCTAATAGAATCCAGTCAGGAATAATCTTTGGTTTGTCTTAAAACCTCATTCAGTTTGCAAATCTAACTGCTAGAGGTGTTCAAGGAGACGAGTCCATTATAATTCAATATTCTTTTCTTGTCATCATCCAAGATTTCTGCTTTGTTTTTCAACCATTATATCTTGTTCTTATTGCTAAGCATTAAACCTTCAACTGCTGTGTTTATAGTCCAGGTTTAGAAGCTTAAGACTGTTGCAGAAAATAATTAAACAGTTTGTAATACAGTTTCCCCTTCTCTTTAGCCATGATTAATAATAACGTCATGATAAAAGGGCTCTTCAGCCAATGGAATTTTAACCTTTTTTTAAAAAAGTGGTTTTCACTGCAATGCTTTTACACAAACCAAAGAGTTCAAAGCCAGAATTTGATTCCTCACCCATATTTCTCAAAGCTCTGCAGGCAATAGTTTTTGCAAGAGGCAACCTCTACTACTCAGGCATATCACTGCTGTATCTCAGGTGTGTAAAAAAGCAGGCTGGTAAGAAGTTCGTTCAACAGGAAACTTGTCGTTACTGAAGCAAAGGAAGGAAATATGCATGCACGTGTTGGCCTTCTGAATGTGAACTGTCCCCCTTCTTGTACAATGTGTGCCCCAAGTAACAAATCCTCCTGTTCAGAGTTCTTATTCAGGCAATAACAACTGTCTCAGAGACCTCTAGGAAACCCCTCCCTGGAGAAAGAAAATGAAATGTTTGAGAAAGAGAATTAAAATAGTCATTGTTACAGATTTGCACTACCTAGCACTAGTAGCTGAGGGTGTCACTTTGATAAGAAGGCAAACTACAAAGCCTTTTCCCCGGGTATGAGTAGAATTATAAGAATGAAAACATAAACCAGCGAGACAGTTCCAAATAACTGAAGGGTGGATCTCCATGTCTTATGGGCCACACTTTTAATTATCTGTGCCTTTTCCCCTCCCCCTTTAAATCTCTAAAGAACTGAGGAAACAAGGCTGTAACAGCAAAGGAAAGAAATATAGCAAGTTAAAGCAGTGTGACTAAATGAACTTGGCAGCAGTCCAGAGGAGCTGATATCAGAGTAGAGAGACCAGAGGCTCTGGTGGCTGCAGGCTCTGCGGCTGCTAAGGCGGGTCATCTATCAGCTGAACAAGACAGCTTTAATGGATGGCTTATAATGAGTTCACTGACAAAATTTTGTGGGTGGGACGAAGAAGTGCTTGCTGCGCTAATGCTCTGTACGTCTTCTGTCGGACTCAGCATGAGCAGCAGAGGGGTGGGGGCAGTCGCCAGCCAGGCGTGCCCTTCCCCGAGGGTGGGGTTGGACACGCTCACTTAATTGTCTAGCAGATGAACATGATGAGCAGGAGCCTCATAAATTCTCATCTTTGGTGCAGTTCCATTATTAATGCCAGCAGTCAACATCCATTCAGAGAAAAGATTAGTCCACCAGAAAGCTCTTTAGAAACCTGCTCCTATACGCATGGCTGTCATCAGACTGATCATGACAAGCAAACCCTGGCTGGGCTTTCTAAATACATCAAAAAAGCATCCATAGCAAGCACCACAAAGACTAGAGGTGTTTCTGTCATAGAAATTTTTCAGCTCTGACAAGAGCAAAGTTACTGAAGTTAATATACATTGTAATGTTACATCCACATAGAGGCTTTTTGCACTTAATATAGCTTTATGTATTTCTTTATAAAATACAGCAGCTGAATACATTCATATTTTCGTAGGGACACTACTTGCACTATATTACTTCTTTTTTCCTCTTTGAAACATAAGTATTGTTGTAGCAATTGCATTTTTCTAATCTTTTTCATAGTAATAAGTATAAAAAACACTGTGTTGAGCAACTATTATCCTGTGGTGGCCTAACTTTCGAGTCAGTAAAAATTGTCAGTGATATCAAGCACAAAGAACCGCCTAAAACATAACACACTTTACCCCTGTTTACAATATCTGTGAACCTACATGTTCTTTTTCTGCTTTACAAAGAGAGTTTATTTCATGTCAAATCTCAGTTGGTAATTATTTTTATAGCTTAGTTGCAGCCTTCTGAAGACAGCAAGCTAACTAATTTTTTAAATTTTCTCCCCACTGCAGAAGAAGGGCCATTTTTATGCCTTGAACTCTTTTCAAAAAACCTTATTTGCAGCAGCAACCAGTTATTCCTATGCTATATAATTTCCATAGCAACAGTGCTTACCATGAGAAACAAAGCCCTAATTGACTGAACTGTGTACAATAGCCTACAAATGGTAAAAGAAAGGAAGTAACCTGTTGCAAGTAATTTTCTAAATCTATAGATCACCCCCACAACTCCTTTTAATCTTTCCGGGAAAGTGCATGGCACATTGAATTTTTCCCAGTTTTTAGCAGGAAACACAGGTGATGTCACAGTATGGCTTTTCACCCACTTTCATTTACAGTAGATTTTGCTTTCAAAATGGCTTGTGCAACAATGCATCTACTCACATCATCACCTTTTAAAAAACTGCTGGGTTTTAGAAACTAAGACTTTTTTCTTGTTAATTACTAACTTTGAAAGAAAACAGTATTAATACTAATTCCTCCAACCAAAACTATCTCTGAAGGCACTCGTGCAATCCACTTTGTCTCTATCAATTCAAGCAGAAAAAAAAGGGACTTCTTACATCTCCAGGCCTTCCTCTGACTTTCTCATTGAGGACCTCAACTTCCAACTCCTTAAGTATAGAGCAAAGTTAGTATGTGAGCAAGACCATCACAGTGCATGCTTTGTCCAGCTAGAAAATTAGTTAACTAATTACACAGTAACTTTATTCAATTCTGAGAATTTTAGCAGTAAAGCATTCATTTCCACTTTCTCAGTAACTTTCATGGCAATTTTTTCTTGCCTGAAGGTTCAGAAACTGCTTTTGCTCTCAGTAAATGAGCAGGCTGTGCATTAGGGACTAAGGATTTAGCAGGAAGAACATTGTTAATGTGGCCAGCTCAGAGTACAGTGCAACTGAAAATGCGATGCTGTATTATGTCTTGAGTATTAAGTTGTCATTATTTCCACTGCTGAAATCTCTAAAATGAGTATTTGTTTGCACAACCACTATCCAACTTGATTTCTTTGTTCCTTCCTTTGGTTTCCCAATACATGATCACTACTCTGTGTTGAGGGTTTTTTGCTTCACAGCAGTCTCTCTTATTTCCTGTCTTACAGTCATTAAGGCTGAAAAGACCTCTAAGATCATCAAGTCCAACAGTCAACCCAACACCACCATGTCTGCTAAACCATGTCCCAAAGTGCCATATTTACACGTTTTTTGAACACCTCCAGGGATGGCGACTCCACCACTTCCCTGGGCAGCCTGTTGCAATGCCTGATTGCTCTTTCGGTAAAGAAATTTTTCCTAATATCCAATCTAAACCTCCCCTTCTGCAACTTGAGGCCATTGTCTCTCATCCTATCGCTAGTCTTCTTTTTTCCCCTATCCCTGATACCTGTCCCTAACTTGCTTCCAGCTGCAATCTCAGAGGGAACAGACCAGCTGCTCCCTTCCTCATCAGTCCTGCGAGCTCCTCGATCCAGTGCCAACAGATATAGGCAGAGTCGTGATGACCTCCTTCAGATGTCATGGGTCGCTCCTCTGGTTGTAGGAACAGACTGTTCCTGAGCCATTTAGAGCATTACAAGACGTGTGCAGAGGTGGATAAGGAACTTCTCGCTCGCAATATGTATCCACAAAGGGAGAGGGATATCTCCCCTAAACAAAGGTGACTACGAAGCTGTAAGACATAGGAAAGACTATACTACTGCTGTATAGTATGATTTAAAGGGCCAATATTCATTCACTCTTCAGACTAGAGTCACATTTAGTTTCGTGATGAAATACAAGCAAAACAAGTTCTTCCTCTTAATGACCTCCAGTGGAATCCAGCACTTGAGATTAATTTGGTGAAGAGAGGGAAGAAAAGCCCCTGTTACAAGCAGTCCAGAAGACTACAGCAAGATTTGTGCAATGTAATTCCCACACACTGAGGGTGGGATACAGAAACCTAAGGCTTGGCACTCAAGAACATTTTACACAGCCTCCCATGTTAATCGGCAGAAAGGAACTAAAACTGCTTAAGTGAGAAGCAAACAAAACAAAATTAAAAGAAGTCACTGTCGGTGGGTTTTATGAATGAATACAAGCCTTAGCTATGACAGTTTGGATTTTAAATCTAGTTTTAAGGGGGAGTTTGTATTGTACCTCATGGGCTCCCCTCTCATTCATGTTGAATGAGTTACACTATCTTGATTCATTTGCCACCTGTTACCATCCTTACCTCTAGGGTAGGTTTTATTCTGCTAAAGAAGTCAATCAAATACCCATGAAAACTATATCTTAAAATACACAGAGATCCTCAATAACAGCCATTCACATCAGCACCATTTTCTCTGCCTTTGTCTAAACCGATTGCCACAACATGTTTACTTTATGAAGGGGGACATTTGGCTTTCAGGGGTCCAGTCAATGCCTTCATCAATAGTAATATGTTTTCTCCAAACTCTGACATTTGGATATCAAATACCAAGACATTCAAAATTCAGTAATAATGTTCATACACTTCCGTAAGGTAACCTTTTGCCTGCTGGCATATCTACCGACCTTGTGGTAGGACTACTAGAAGTACTCTATTCTCTCCTCAATTTTCAGAAATTACTGTGATGTTCCAGTGCATCTGGAAAAGGCAGCCTGGCTTCACCAAAGTTGTCTGATTCCCTTTCTCTGTGTGTTGCTTTATGTGTTGCAAGGCCACAGGTAACTCCTTCTTCATGACTGCATACCTGCCCATGCTTGGATGGGGCTTTTGACCATGAGCGTGTGATACAGAGTGCAGAGACTGTCATCTTACAGTGACATTCTTTATCTCTGACAAGTGTGTGGAGGGACAAGGTGCAGTTTGTTTTAGGCATAGAGCAAAGAGTGTGCAGGCTGACAAGGAAGAGGAGAGCAAAGGATGCGATACATGGAGTGAATGCACAGCTTCTGCCTGCCTGGCCCCTGAAGCTCATCAGGAGAACAGCAGCAGAGGCACAGGAGGATTGCTATGCCAAGACTGTCCCAAGCAGCTCTTCCATAGAACACTATGCTGGAGGCAGCTCGTGGTCAGAGAGAAGTTTTCAGCATGATGAAAATCTGAAAATTGGAAAAAGATTAGGCAAAGAGAGGATAAGCATGAAAAAACATACAGACAAAGCAGCTAAAGTAAGATTTGCTACATAATGTGAGAATCCTCAGGCTTCTCTCCCTGTGAAGATCAGTAATACACTGAAGACAGGAAAGAGGATTCACATCAGAATATCTTTTTTTACCCTTTGCCTATTGCACATTAAATGAGTTCCCTAAAGACCTAAGAGAAAAAGAACAAAGAGGTAACTGTGGACGAGCAAGTGGGCAGAACTATTATTGATATTTTATAAGGGCAAATAGAGACTCAAGGATAAAGATCTTTTGTTATTGGTTTTCAGGGAAAGAAGAAAAAAACCCCAAGAGTCTGGGCCAGAACAAGCTTTCTATCATTTTGTTCTGATTTGAGCAATGCCACCTCGCTGCCTCTGTGAAGTTCTACAGGTTTCATCTCAGGAAAAGTGAAACCAGCTCTTTTTCTGTCACATGTGTTTACACACACAGCCCCCTCCCACATGAACATCTAGTGTACCAACATGTGACACCGTAGTGCTGGTAAATGAACAGTTACAAAACCCAATTTAAGGGCTTGCAACTTAGGCAGAAAAGACAAAGGATGAAGAGGATGGGATTTCATTTGGGATATTCCCAGAGCTGAAAGTAGATGGAGGCTAGGAGCTCATTAGGAGGAAGTATCTTATATGCTTGACCTCTTCTTCAGTCTTCTGCAAGAATTTGTTGAGCATTAAAGACAGGATAGGGACTAGATGGACCTTTGGTTTGATCTAGTACAGCCATTCTCTTCTAGTGATGTAATTCCACTTCCTGTCTCTGTTTCTGAGACTGTTTACAGCTCTTTACTCTTAAGTGGTAAAAACCAGCAAGTTAGAAAACGCTGAGGCAATCCTCTCTTAATGCTTTAGTTCTGGCAACTACATTTGGAAATTTTGGCCTTAACTCTTCATATTGGTAGACTGTTGGTTAGGATTTAGGTTGCCAGTGCAGAAGGCCAAGACCTAGCAGTATGGTTTAGTGGCCTGCTGACACATCAGAAGCAGGATGCAATATGCACCTTACAACATATTTCTTGCTGCTTTCAAAAGTTCAGCACACCGTTCAGCTGAATATCAAAAGTCAGATTTACTGCATGACCTGAGGGTCAGTAGTAGCTGAGTTCCTAGTAGTAGCCAGAGAGCCAGGTTCACTGACATCAGAGCGGGCTTTCTGAAAGGCAGGTCCACTACTTTCAAGAGTCATTGGTTTCTCACTTTGCAATCCGCCTTTTTCCAAACACTGCTGTGTGATTTAGTTGTTGGTCTCACCTGTTAGTTTCTGCTGGAATGCCTTATCACAAGCTGCAGATTTCAAGCCACAAGTGAGCTGAGAAGTGATAATGAGATAGCAGTGTTCATTCTCCTTGTCCATCTCTGCTCCCTTTGACGTTGAGGAACATTTTATCACAGATAACAGTGGAGCAATTTGGTTCACTGCAGATGCCACTTCTGCTCTGAACATGACCCTCCTTTTCTTTCCTCACCTCAGCCTACATCCCTCTCTGGCTGGACCAACATAGAACATTTTTCAAAATCCCTCTTCCCGTCAGTAGCACCCCCACAGCTCTCCTGTCTCCAAGCGACTGGCAGCTCCTGCTTCATATGGCTGTTTCTCTTTGTGGTCTCAGTGAAGTGAGCGTCAATTCTGCACAGCAAGGGCTGCTTCAATCAGAGAAGCAACCCTTCACCAAGCAAGTCAATAAACTCCCCAGATTTTCTTCCCAACCAAAGACTTAGACTCTCCAAGTGAGTAGTCAGCTGCTTAATGGTGCTCCACTCAAGAATACATAACATTTTTAACACATATCAAATTTCCAACATGATGAGGTCTGCAACTAGTTCTCCAGATAGCATCCTGCTTTCATTACCTAGGTTTTCTGTATTTGTACTTCCAACTACACTTTCCTAACTTGATGTCTTAAAAAATAACACTACTTCAGAACAATAATAAATAGCCTCGAGTTACCACTTTCACCCTAACAGAAACAACTCTGCAAACCTGAAGAGCACAGAAGTAAATGAGAAATATGAGGGGGGTAGTTTATTTTTATTCCAAAGCAATTTAGTGAGGATAAGCTGAGTTGTAAGGCTTGGTCTGGGGGATGAAGTATTGGAGGCAAGGCTGTGCAACTATCTACTCAGTGCTGGATGAGGTCAGTATTAAATACGACTAATGAGCTTGAGTGAATCAAATGACCTTTCTTCATTTGCTACAAACAGCTTTGTTCCTATGATTCAGTTGGTTGCTCAGTAAAGGTTGTGGAGCTCATTTGCTATATTTTTTACACCAGAAATTAATAAATGAGGCCACAGTGTTCTGCATCTGTTTGGTGACCCAGTGGTAAGCAGTTTTAGCTACCTGTCTACTATTTGAATGAAGGCTTGCGCTGCTGAAGCCTTTCAATAACATCGTAAGGAGTAATACATAAAGCCACTCAAAAGTGTCAATCACACCTTCAAACAGCTTGTTCCACAGAGAGTAGTGTGTCCCCCAGCACCTTCATCTTCTCAAAAAAATGCTGTAGCAAGATACTGGTACAGTACACAGGAACAGCCTTTCACCAAGATTTTTTCTTCCTTCCTCCCCCCCCCCCTTTTTTTTTCCCTTTTTTGTTTATACAAAACATGCCTGCAAACAGGGACAAAAGGGGCATATTAAACTCTGGGTGTATGAATTTGGTATAACTGATCTAAGCAATGTCAAAAAATAAAACGTGCGAGAAAAGATTTCAAACAAGTTACTGCCCCGTCTTCACTGTTCTTCTCAGGACAGAGAAAATGTCCATACTGTCATCTAATCCTGTCTTTCAAAATGCACAATTCAGTGTTCCCCATCATATGTAAATGATGCTTTTATCTCTCTTGAAGGAAAGGAAAGGACAACTCAGGTAATACCTTTTTGGAAGCATGTCTTTTTTAGCCAGTTTTTCCCAGAGATCTGACCAACCTTCAGTTACACTTCTTAAGACCCTGGCATCCTGATTATTGAGTGTACGCTGCCACAGTCGTCTGGCCTATACACGCAGGTGTCTCTCCTAAGGAAAGAAATGTGGGGGGGGATAGGGACGAGTGCCCACATAGGTCTCGCTTCTGCACAAAACTTGGATCCAGTGGATCTGAAGTTCTCTCCTGGTTAAATGCGGCTATTTTTAGAGAACCATGATGAAGAGAAGGGATTTGATCATGTCTGAGGAGGTTTGACAAGCTCTAATTGCTTTCTAATCTCTTAACAATACATGCTTGAAATTATGCATATGTTTAAGTGATTCACTGGATTGGGGCTACAGTTGAAAACCAAGCAAATGGCTTGGAAGGATATCTCCACAGATGAGGATATTGGCCTACATAAGGCTAGAATAGTCAGGCAGTGATGCCTCAAGTTCTAGTGCACATCTGTCTCTTCTGTTTCTTACTGTTTCCCGTCTAAATTTCAGAACACATTTCAGGGTTTTTTTTCCCCTAAATAGCTTCTCCTGTAAGTGATACCGGAATCCCTACCATGGCATGCATATGCTACAGTGATACACATCTTTTGTTTCCCTTTCTCTTGGTTACCAACTTGGGCTTTTATTTTCAGTAATGCTGTTCACTCTTTCAGATGACAATAATGTAAATGGATATATGCCCTGAAAGGATAAATAAGGGTACTGACACATAGCAGCTGATTGACGGGAAATGTTTAAGTGCTGTCGTACAGCTGGCATGTCACTTAGTGATCAAATTCTTCTCCTGCCAGTAAAAATTACATTGACGCCTCATGAGGATTTTAGCCTCTCCATAGCGCCATAGCTCCATTCACAGAATTTACTGTGCATCTCATATGTTTATAAAGATCGGAGGAAATCTGCTGTGCTTTCTTGACTTCTACTCCATATTTGTCTCAGCTCTGCCTGCAGAATAACAGACTCCTCCACTGGTGCACAGGCACATTCAGCAATTTATATGTAAACATGCTGTCAGCTGGACACAGCAATACGTGGGCCTTCCAAATTTTTTATTCGTACAAGATACCCAGCAGACACCCTTTTAGAGGCACTTTCTGTCACTTAAGAACATGACTAAATACAGAATCCTGACATTAGTTTGCTGATGGTGATTAAAGAAACTTGCTTACGGTATCATCACAGCTCAGCCTGGTGGAGGAGGAAGCAACTGTGATTTCATCTCTCTGTTAAGACAGCTTTCAAGAGCTCAGGTTAATATAAACTGCAATTATGATTACTTTTAATTGAAGTCTTCTATCTTGGGCTAAAACACTGCCTTTCTTTTTAAGGATACTAAGTAGTCTGAGATATTTTGCCTAAAATACTCCACACTCAAATCATTCCTGTGAAGAAGGCTGAATTTAAATTGGCTTCCTGATCATGACAAGACAAGTATTTAAATGCCAAGTACACAGAGCACCAGTTCAGGTCATCCTGGTTATCACTTCCTTCATTTAACATTGCCACATTCTGCACTACAGGATGCTTTGCTAGTTGAACAAGCTGGTGCCACCCAGACAAGTTATGCAAAGCTGCAGGTCACTGCAGAAGAAAGGTGCCACCAGCAAGCAGCAAGGAGCATTCCTGCCCCAAGGAGACCCTGCACACCAACATGGACTTGGTGTGCCAGAACCAGGGAGTGGTACCCTCCCTTCCTCTCTGTGCTCACATTTGAGAGAGGCGTATCAGAGCTTAACAATCACCTTGACAGGGAGGGAAAGAAAGCAACTAGACAAGAGACAGAGGCATTCGCAGACGGCATAAAGCAGAGAAGGGTTCGTAGAGTTTGAAGACAGACAGACTGTTCCAGAGGCAATTCCTATTCCTAAACCATTGTCAATGAGGTTGCTGGAGAGGCAGAAAGGCAGTGCTCTAGAAGGCAGTGTCTGAAGACAGTGAGGAAAGTAGGGGAGGGCAGTGATGTTTTGGCTCTACTTTGCATATTGGAAAAAGAAGGTAGGATTTATCAACACACACAATATCCAGAGAGTTTTGATTTGATGATACTAAAGGAAAAACAGTGCAGAGGTGAGAGAAAAGCATAAAAAATTTTAGCACTGGGCAAGGCAAGGTATCAGCATGTACACAGCACAGAGAAGGGATAGATCAGGCAGAGGCGAGACTGCAGAACTGACATGTTATTCCCATCTATTTCTGCTTACTGTGGAAATACAATATAGTCATCAGCTAATTCTTAATCTTGTCTGCTTATTAATTTTCCATCTAATTACATGATACAAAATTGGAATTAATAGAACATTTATGCATTACAGATGTGTTTATTCAAGGTTTCCTACAGCAAGCTGCAAAGGAGTTATTAAAAAAATATTTTGAAGTGAAACATTGATTAAGAAATCCTTGGGAAATAAAGTCATAACTTGAGGGAGCAAAATCCACTTATGGAAGCTCTGAAGAGCTGGCAGTCATCAGATTTGTTAAAATCTGAATCAAATTCCACAGACCTTTCAGAAAATGAATGCACCTGTTCTGGAGCAGCTGAGTGCCCACAGAAAACTTTGAAAAACATTCAGTTTAGAAGGAGTTCTGCCAAATGGCCTGTATTTTCCCATTTTGACACATTGATATAAAAAAGCAACACTTTTGCTTTTCAGAAGTTCATCTGTCTCGTGTGCTGCTGATTACCCAGATGAAGTCATACTTCTCTGTGATGACAATCATGTTACTAGAACTACAGTTGATGCTGTAAATAACAGGGAACTAGTCATAGAAGCTGAGGAATTCTTAAAAACCAAAGTGTTTTCATTCAGATGCTCCCCTGGGATGAAAGAACAACAGTAAAAGATGATAGATATACAGAACTGTCCTGATGTGAAGAAAACTATTTTGTGACATTTTCCTGGAGGCATCCGTTTTCCATCCAGTAAGTCATACATGATTGAAAAATTGATTAGAATGTTTTCAGAATAATACATAAGAAAGTATAAGGAAATATGTTCCTAAGAAAAATCAACTTACAAAAATATGGTTTTGATCCAGTCGTGCAACATATAAAATACATGAGAAATAAATGATAGAAGAAAGAGATATTAAAATATTATTTTTCAGATAACAATGTGCTTCATTTGCACTAAGAACAGAGAAATCTCAATCCATTCTTTCAAACCACATGTTAAGAACTTTTTCCCTTAAAAGGTAGAGGAGGTGATTAAAAAGCCTGAACACCTGCCCCTCAGGAAGGCAACATTTGGTGGCAATCCAGTGGCATCTTAGCACCCCTCCCTGTCCCAGCCATGTGAGGATGTTTTCCCTCCTCGCCGTGCAGGACACCAGTCTTTGCTCAGAAAGTAAATGCAACGCAAGTCTAGTACCTACCAAACCAACCAGCCTGCAACTTGCTTCCCCTTACCAGAAATTCACAGGTTGCTTCCCCTTACCAGAAATTCACCTCTTCCCTGACAAACCAGGGGAGCAGTTTCCTAAAGGGAATTCCTCTGCTTCAGCCACAATTAGAGGACTTCCCCTGATACCTCCTTCCCCTCTGCAGGCTGACTACCGCAGACTTTCTCAGCACAACCATCCGGTGACTGGATCTCGCTGCTGGGAGCATCTCACTGCTGGGATGCTTTCTAATCCTTTCTGAATGGATGGTGTCAGGGAGTCTGCCTCATCAAAATGTCACTCCCAACTACCTGTCTTCTCATCTAGTTCAACTTAAAGGCAAATGCATCTCCCACATGAATAAACGTTGCATGATCAGACCAAAGCTTGATACAGCAAAAAGCGAAAATATTGGCACCGCATCAGGGCTAGAATCCTTCTCAGAAAAAATAATAACCACTTTACAGAGAAACAGATGCTTTACCTCCCTACTTCAGGCAGTAAATAACCTCTACAGAAGTCAAAGCAGTAAATATGTTTTGAAATTTTGATAAGTACTTTCACAGAAAGTTTTACAAATCGATCTCATTTTCTAAAGCACTGTAGACTGTTGCTTTCATTGCCATTGAGCTATAAGAGTTAAGTGCAGCAGTACTACAGAGCCCCCATTATAAACCGAAAACGATGTTTCGCATTCAGTACTCTCTTCATACTTTGGATAGATACTGAGTTATCTGCCTGTCTGTTCTGTGCTAAAAGTGCGTCTGAGGTTTGCAAATACAGAGGGTCTAAACCCACTCCAAGCGAAATCTCCTTTGACTTCCACAGGTGCAAGAGGATCCTTTATAAAAAGACCTTATAAGAAGGCATAAAAACCCCCTCATTCTGCAACCTCTTCTACAGTCTTGAAAGCTATCCAGTTATTCCACAATCCAAATCTGTCTAACAACAGGAGTAAGAGCTATCTCATCTTACAAAACAGCTCCGCTCTTCAATTTTTTAAGTGCAGAGCTAAGTACCAAATAGTATCTCTGATGATAAATGGCAAACTGAATCTGGATTTTGACCAGCAGGATGTACTCATTTTACAACTACAGGCCTCTTTTGGAGACTTTTTCTCATCTGAACAGTCAGACGTGGTCCGTTAGAAACTAAATTTAGACCAGAAAATTCACGTATGACCTGAAATACAGAGAGAGATCACTTAACCGCTGCAGATGGGTGGGAGCATTAGCACACTGATCGAATTATCCCTTTTTTTGTATTTTTTATTAAATAGTTTCTAATTCAGTCTGATACAGAGAGATGTCTTCCCTTAATAAATATTAAGCAAAGTGCTTTCCTCCTGCCACGTGCCCTGCTGACCCAAATGAAGTCAGGGATCGCCACACTCCTGACTCAGTGCAGCTCCAAAGTGTTACATGAGAGACGACTTTCTCGGTGAGCGATCGTGCCCATGATGGGGAGATCCCTGCCCATCCAGTGAGAGCCACAACGCTGGGCTACTTTACTATTGCCCCTCCCCTTTCTATAGTAGAAAAATCTCACCCTGAATTTTAGTTATCCCACTATCACCACTAGCAACAAGAGCATATTTGGTCTGCTTATACATTTCTGAAGAGTTGCTGTGAAGTAGCCATGGGAGGCAATTGTAAGCACATCACTACCAGTTTGCCTGACCGTGTTACAGCAGAAATCAATTGTTCCTCTTACAGAAGAGGTCTCAGAGGACAAAATAATGCAAGATCTAAATGGCATCCTAGTTAGTTTAACTGTCTTCATATCTTTGACAGCTGACAGGGAAATTGAAAATTCCTTTTAAAGAAAGAAGGGACCCACTCAGATCACCCAAAGACAGTTATGGTTTTTTGCCTATCCACCTCACAGGAATGAGAACACCATTGCAAGGTTCTTTAACTTTTCCAGACAGTATGGCATGCAACTCAAAAAAACGAAATTGTGCTGTGCCAAAGGACTGTGAGCACAAGGAGGTTTTATAATTAATTTTCCCACCCATTTTTGTTATCTCAAAGTCCACTTCAGTTGTTCTTCAACTTCTGGACAGCTGGAATTTGCAAGAAAGCAGGAGTAACAAGACAGCTTGTGGAAGATGCTGGGAGGAATCAGGGGCCCCAAAGGGGAGCACAGCAGAGCTTCCTAAGGAGAGAGGGTGGATCTGAGGATCCTCTTAGTTGAGCTAAATCACATCAGCAACATGTAGTCATACTTGCTGCCAGCTCCACTGAGAAGATACAAACATAAAAGACAAGCCCAAATTACCTTTTATCAGGTTATGTTGTAAAGTTGTGGGAGGGTATTATGATGATGGGAGGCTTCTGAGAATACTGCAACCCAGTGCTAAAGTAGAACATTGCAAATGCAGCAAGCAGAATATTTCTCTCAACTGAATCTAATGAATTCACTAATCACGTTGCTGTAATTTTCTTTCAAGCTATTGGTAGAATAAGTGGGTACCTGGGGAGCCAGCACTGCCAGTGGAACCGAGAACTTGTGCTGTTTATTGGTATGCGTGGGAAAGTAGTTTTCCTGGATGCATTTATTTGCTGGCTTTAAATACTTATATTTACTTGGGGACTGTAAATATTTTTATAAATGGTAAATTGTCATTAGCCCATCTTTCTGATGCATCCCAGATTAAAGCTAATGTCTTTCAGGTGGGTGCTATTAAATTAGCCTCCTGAAACCTGACAGGTATCCTCTAATCAAAAACGTATTGCCTTCTCTGCTTAGCGCAACTTTCGCTGCTTCTAGGTAGAAAGATAATCCCATGAGTAGTCCAACTGTTTTCAGATGTGTGGGTTTGTGTGGACCAGAAACAAGCAGGAAATGGCTTGTCCCCCTTAATTAGTACTACAATTTGTATTTCAGTAGGACTTGTATTAGGTGGTGAAACACAGAGTGCTGGATTAGAAGAGTCTACTATCTCTACAGGCAAATAGAGAGGGACAAAAATATTAACATTACCGATAGGTCTTGCAGGATAAAGAATTATTCTGCCATTAATGAGAAAACAAGAGAAAAACGTGGCCAAATTGGGACAAATTCTGGCTCTGGGACTTTCTAATCTTAAGTACAGATAAGGCCTTTGCACTTTGCGCTTTTTCTTTACATGCATAAAATTTAACTTGCCAGGTTTGATGCTGCAGCAGAACAAGTGGTGCCAATCTTCAAGGCCTTTTGGGGGTTAAAAACCTTCTTTAGGAATGCCAACAATTATGTTCCTAAAAATGCTAAATTCCCTCCAAAGCCCAAATAACTGCCTGCTCGAGAACTCCAGAATGCTTCAGGACTGCATAGACAGGACCTCAGAGTCACAGATTTTGCACCTACAGTTTACCACAATGACAACTGAAATGGCTTGAAAAATGTGAGCTGGCCATAGTTTCTTTTTATTTTTTTTATGGAGTTGTGATATTTCTTTGTGTTAGAAGACACTTAAATGTGTTTTAAGTGTACTTTCTTCACAACCCATTATGCATGTGATGGGGTCCATGGGTTTGTGCAGAATAAAGGAATCTCTATATTTCCATTTCTAGTTGTTGGTAACAATAGCTTCTTGTTTCTGTAATTTAGACTTATTTACCAAACACTGCCAAAGAACAATTACATTTTATAATATGAGGTGTTCCTCATCTGTAGTAAGCAGACAAATATTCTGACTTTCTTTCACTAGAATTGTCTAACCTAGGCAAGTCAGATAGGAGTATTTTAGTATTGCACACTCTTCAGAAAAAAAGAAACAAACATCTAGAGAATTGGTTAGTTGCTAGATGTGGATTTTAAACAAGATTATCACAATTTATATTAAGAAATTGAAATTATTACAGAAATGGCATTCAGAACCCAGATCAGTTCTCTAAAGAAAAAGAAAGGAGTTACAAGCAGCTGAAAAGGAAATGGAGGATCCATAAAGGCAATATAACTGATCTTCCATCCTTTGAAACAGACCAGACATACCACTCCAGAACAACATTAGTAAAACCACCTCATAAGCGCTCTTTGTTCAAACAACTATTTTCTGAAGAGTACAACAAATAAAAAGAAATTCAATCATTATTTGAGCTGACACCAAGTTTTTCACAGAATTCATGCACAAGTGTGTCTCCAATCATATAAAAAAACTGATTTTTATATAAGTATAAAATATATACACTTATGCACTCACATTCCTACGGCTCTGGACAGTCCAAGTGTGTGCAAGTACATGCATAAAGCAGATTGATCAAAATTTTTTACCTGTCAAGTGTGTGAAGGATATCAACCCATGTTCAAGATGAAGTGCCCATTTGCTAGTCAATGTTCCCATTAATTTATTTTTACTCAGAGAAAAGTGGTTATTTCATTGAAAGTGAGGGATTTTTTCTTCAGCTTTGCTTGATGTGGCCCATCAAACTTTGCTGGTAACCCATACCATTAAGCTACTTCTGTTGTGTTCTTAGTGTGATTAATAATAAAGTATCTTGGAGACATCTAGGTAAAGGTAATGGTAGGTTTTGTCTCTGAATATTTTAGCAAACAAATAATGCAACAGCCTTACCTTGCTGATTTGAGCTAATGAAAACTGGAAGGCCTTCTGGGAATTACTACATTTTGCAAATTGCTAAGTGAACACGCAAAAGAAGCCATGCTAATGCTTCGTAAAGTCCACCATGCTCATTTATTTTTGATGAATATACATTAAATTATGTGCAAACATTTCATAAAAAATTAGTGGAATCCGTAAAAAACATTAAGGTAAGCACGAAGGCAAATTAGGAGCCTTACACACATATGTTCTTACTGTAACTTCTCACCAAGAAAATGACACCAAAGAAAAAGAAAACAGCAAAGAGATCACAGTTGTTATCAACATACTAAGTAAGAAACAACAAAATGTAAAGTGGTCATGCAGCACCTCAGCCTCCAAGTAATCACAACATGAACCGAACACAGAGCCAGACCCTTCTTGCACAGTGCACAGTGAAAGGGCAAGAGGAAACAGTCACAAGTTGTAGCAAGGAAAAGTCCAGATGGACATCCGTAAAAAAAATAATTGCACAATGAGTGATCAAGTGCTGGAACATATTTTCAAGGAAGATTGCAGAATTTCCATTGCTGACATTTGCAAGGCTCACATGGAAAAGGCCCTGGTCTGAATTCCACGTTTACCCTGGTTTAACTAGGCTAGACGACCTACACAGAGCTCATCTAATCTAAATTACTTTGTGAGTTTATGAAAAAGTAAAATCTATAGGTCAATAAGGGACTTTTCACCTTGGAAAGGGAGACTGGGCACAATGGCATCACTGCTGGATTATTTTCAGGTAGATTTCAGAAAACTGAATGATTTATGTGATCCCTAAAACACTTCTATGTAGAGCAAAATATCTAGTGTTACAAAGAGACATTGCTGGACTTAATAAATCACTTCTGTATGGAAACAAAAATAGGATTAATCAGCTAAAAATCAATGTTTCCGTGAATAAAAGATTCATTCAGAGAAATTACCCACATCTGTGAGGTTATTCTGACTGAAAATTGTCTGTCCACATATCACTGTTTGTAATGGAAACAAAAACCCCCAGTAAGGCCCATTTCTCTGTTAGACGGGAATATAAAAGAGCTTACAAGAGGTGCCTTAGTAATGCAAATATGAAAGTCTATACAAATTCTAGTCTTAACTGGCTATGCAAAGTCTATTCCTGAAGATGCTCTAAATTGCATCATCTACTGACATCCACCAAATGTGCATATTTCAGCCATGTCTGTCTTTCTGCCTTCAAGGTCTAGACAAAAGGGAGATCAGCTGTGGGCTGGTAGCACACCTAATGCTTCACCTGCATAAAGAGCATTCTTGTGTAGCCCTGTGAACTGGCAAGGGGTTAGCTGCTACTGCAGTGTAAAAAGTCCAGTCACCAGAATCTTGCAGTTATTTTTTTCAAGGACGAGGGTTAACTGCTTGAATGAAAAAGAATTATGATCACGTTAATAAATATTTCTCAGAGCAGTCTATGGACAATTGGCAGTTTATAAGACATCAGAAAGTGGTCTTCAAAAGAAATTGGAAACAAAGCAAAATTCCTCTGCACCATCCCCAAACATGTGAGCAGGTAAAGAAAACAGTTAATATTGGGAGTTATAAATGAACATTTAAAATAGCTCTTTTAAACTCAAATGAAAATGAAATATCTTGCAGTAATGCTGCACAAGGTCATCCAGTTTTTCCTCTCCCTAGATGGCACAGGTGGCCCTGGGATAAAAACACTGAGAAGCTTTGATTAAGGTAGTCGTCCGAAGGCATGCAGTAGGATTTCACATTGGGATTTCTGAAGTGAGATCAGTGGCTCAGTTACTCCACAGCAGAGATTTTGCAAACTGAGGCAGATGAGCTTCTTCCAAGAGGCATCCCAACACTGTCCAGACCACTGGCCTTCTCCTCCTCTGCATTTTTAGAATCTAGCACAGAGAAAAGAGAAGCTGCTGATGATATATTTGGAAATTTCATTGACTGAAGAAAGCATAGACTTTCCCCTTTCTTGCTTCCAGTTCAGACAGTTGGCAACAGGAAAATAGCTGTCTCGTTTCTTCAAGGTCCCTCAGAAACCAGTCCACCATGAAACAAAAGTGAAAGGCCCCATTATTCTAAGGGGGCATAATTTTAAAAATACCAGGGATGCTTTTCTTAGTCAGTAATTGCAAATTCAATTTTAGTACTCAGAATGGCAACAGGCTTCGAGGAGCAAGCATATTGCAAGCTGGAGTTTGCCAAGTATAAGGCAATCACAAGTGCTCTTTATTTCTCTGGTCACTCAATGATATTAGACTTCATTAAAGAGGAGAGATTGCTTTGCAGAAATTTAGCCCTAGAGACGGCACCCACTTACAAATAAACAGAAAAAATAACACTGCAACATACCGTGTCAGATTATAGACTGCCACCAAATCCAGAAAACCCAATATTCTCATTTAATATGGCCTTTCTACTGCGCTTTTTACAGGATATTGAACACACAGACAGAAAGAGTAAAATCAGCAATCAAAGGAAGGATTGTAAAATTAGATTTTGCAATAATGCTCCTGTCTTACCTCTAAAAGAATAGTATTAGCTTTATTTCATTTTTGCACAGGATCGAGATTTTCACCTTAGCGTCTCAGGGCACTTTATAAGAAACTCCACCCCACAGCAGTTGAAATGCTGCTATGAACCCATTCTGATATCAAGCACACCAGCGCTCTCTGGTATAACTAAAATAAAACCAAATGCGCAGCAAAAGCTCATAACCTGGTGCTGCACCTGAGGCATGATGCCACCTTCAATGCTTGCTAACGAGCCATGCCTGCCACACCAGAGACTTATAATACAGTCACTGATCTTGTGTTTCTAAACATGCATGTTAATTAATATGTAAAGCCTCCAGTTACTCAGAAGCCATTTCCCCTTTTTTACCTTCTTTAAATCCAGACAAGTGGCCGTATTTCATACCTTTTTATTCAAGTGACAGACCTGCCATTAATTTATAAAGCATTTACGTGTCCACTGACTTTAGTGAAAACAAAAACATATCATGCACCTGAAATGGACAAAAAATCAAGACTAAAGATGATTAACTATTCATCTTTGTCTCTGCCTTTTGAATAGACATCCCAAGAGACTGAGGATCAGCCACTACTTAGATATTTAGTCCTTGGCTTCGGCATTCAAACATTCCCCATCAAGCACTGTCTTAGTAGCGTTCTTTCTGTTTCAAGGAATAAACATAACAATGAAACAAATGATTAGACACGTTGTATATAGCATTTAGCTATGGGAAAGAATGAAATGGTAAAAAAGATATATTTATATTACTTTCTTATGCTTATTTTCTTGTTCCAAGAATGAGATGCTTTCTCTTTTATATTCTGATTGAGTTTTGTGACAATCGTTATTCATGGAATGAAGCATTTTAATGACTTAAACATTAATTTGGTGGTCTCAGTCTAGCTCCCAGTGAACACATGTCCGCATCAAAAAAAAAAAAAAAAGCACACTAATTGGCAGACTCATTGACATTCACAGCACAGAAGCCAGGAACTCCATAGATTTTAAAGCCAGAAGTGACCACTGTGATCATCTAGTCTGACAGGTTATGGGACTTCCCTGAATTAATTACTGCTTCAAATCTCAATAGCTGTAACAGACCTGAAGCATTTTTTTTAGAAAAACATCCAACATCAATTTTAAGATTTCCAGTAAAGAGATACCCACTACAATCTTGTTTAGTTATTCTAGGGGTCGATTGTGCTCACTGTTAAAAAAAGCAGTGAATTTGATTTGTACTCTGAAACAACAAGCTTTAAACTTTGTTAACATCTTACACCTTTGTTTGCTAGAGTGGATCTGAGGAATATGCAGCCCACAGTTCCAGTTTCCTAAGAGAACATCCCAATTGCTAGACCAACCGCTGCTGGAAAGTGAGACTTGACTCAGGAATACCATTTACCCTTCTTTTTGAAGCTGGGTCATTACACTGGCCAAGAACACAGTGTTTCTGAGGGCAAAGAGAGGACGCCAAGAAGCAGGGCACTTAGCCTGATGTGCGAGGCCCTTAGTTCAGAAAGAGTACATTATACTACAATACGTCATATATATTATATAATATTAAACACAATATTTGGATAATGAAATAACTCATAGGAAAGACTAAAACTCCAGCCACACTTCTCTGCCCTCCTTTACCTGAAGAGTGCCATGGGGTTTTTTTACTTTTAATTCAGTTGTCATACTCCCTCATCACACCACCCCTAGACAAAGACTTGCCACTGCGAGGATGAAGCACAGCGTGCGAAGGGCCATGTTATATTGCCTGTGCCATACCTATTTTCTCAGTACTACTTCCTGGATTTTACCTCACAGATCTGGCAGTCTAACATATTCCATTGCCAACCAGTTTTTTTGTTAAATTTTTAATGTTAGATTGTTAGTTGTTCAAGGTTAAAATATCACCAGCTAACTACTGGCACTATAGTACAGAAAAGCAACTCCATATTTTCAAGGAGTATAATTAGAGGTAGCTAGGCATTGCATATGCAACCAATAAAACAACCACATTTTCCAACAAATCGAGTTAATAGAGATTCACCCTAATTAAAAGCTTGAAGTTTTCATGAAAATATAAAGCCTTTCTTGGGAAAGATCTCTGCTTTGATTCGCATTCAAGTCACAGTGGCAGCACGGTTCTTAAGAGACCACCAGCAGAAGTGAGGCCGTTCAACACTCCGGGAGCCCTCAAGAGGACCAAGGTATGAAGCTTATAATAGGCAGACATAGTAGTGGGTCAAGGTCTCTCAGTGAATACATGGTGCATTTGCGCTCTAATTAAAGCACCGCCCTTTCTTTCACTCTTGTTTGGTTATTAGAGTTTTGTGTGTACCTTGTATACCTGCAATATATTAGGGTAGAAACCCTGACCTCTTCAGCACTGTTTACAGACAGTTTACTCTATTTGCTTAACCAAAATCTGGGAGATTTTTTTTTTTTTTATGCATAAGCTCCTCTTCCCTACAAGTTCAAAGAGAAGAAAAATTACATTGAACGGCTGGTTACAAACACACACACTTCCTTAGTGTTAAGAGACTCTTTTTAATAGGTGCTTTAATTACTTATTAGCCTGGAATAAAGTTATAACCTTTAGGTTACTGTTATGATTACTGACAACTAAAAGATACAGCTCTGACAAAGTAGATCCCTCTCCAGAAAAGAAAGCCTCTGCCTCTGATACTACCCAACACTCTGCTTAATTATGTTATCCTTGATTTAGATGGTGATTCTGTTGCAACATCTAGCAAGGAGAAGATATTGTACAGCAATAGTGAGTGGCTAGGACAGCTGCTTGATCAAGACGTTATTGAATTACACAATGAGGATGCGGCTGGATAGTGAAAACTGATGCTTTCACTAGGTGATGAAATTCTGCTCTGTAGTCTTTTAATACAGAGTGTATCCAAATAAAGATTAAAGGAATAAGGATCATAACAGATTAAATGCACTGAGGCATTTCTACCCTGGTATTTTTATTCAGAACAATATTGTCTCTCTTATTATCTTCATGTCACTTTATGACCACTTAATTGGGCCAGCTACAGATCTACCAGTTCTTCCAATTAGGTGAAATCTTCAGTACAACAGATACCAAGTGGAGCTATTCAAATCTCCTGCAAAGCCATTACATACTCAACACAAGCAGTACAGGACCAGCTATAAATGCTAACCTTTTATAGCCAAGTGCCTCTTTCTAACAAGAAAGCCGTAACACAGGTTTTCGTAAGGAACATGGCTCTCTGGCAGCACCTTTGCAGTGCACGGCTGGGAGCCAGCTAGCTGCGCTGGAGAGGTGGCTGCGGGTGAGGAGCTGGCAGCACCCCATTATGGAGCTGGGCCCTGCCGATCCCCGATCCCCAATCCCCGGCCCCACGGCTGCCGCGGGTTGCCAGAGCAGCAGCCTTTCCTCGCTGCCAAGCCTGCTGTCAGCCCATGTCTGGCATATGGGCTGCCCACAGAGCAGCACCCCAGGGACCCACCAACACGGTGCGGCACGTGGATGATATTTGGGGTCCAACAGCAATTTCAGAAGGCCTTTGGGACTCTCTATTTTAATCACAAAATTAAGCCTGAATGGCTGGTGAAGCCAAGGGATAATCCTGCACCAAAGCCAGGACAGACAACTGGACCAGCCCAATACAGGCAATCAACACAACCAACATTGTAATTATTTTAGAATAACATGGCTCAGCAAATAGAGGTGGATTTGAGTTCAGGGACTCCTATGCTCAACCTCTAGTTGGCAGCTATGCAAAAGACTTTTTCTGCAGCACAAACCATGCTGTCCCACCTCTGGCTCCATTGTCCCTTGCCATTCAAGACAGCATTTCCATATCCCAACATGCTTTACTGTCAAAGAAAGCCTCAAACATCCTGGTCTCAGCTGGAAGAAGAACGGTAATACATTCTGAAGCAATCAGAAAAGCTCCCCTCAGAAGGTACGGGGAGGAAGAAAGGAAGGAAGAGCATTACATTTTATGAACAAAGGGGAGAAGATAACAGAGAAATAAACTCAGGAGAGAGCACTTGAGCCTTCTTCTGACTGAAACACTTCTCAATACTTGATTTTGATCCCAGTAGCTTCATTTTTAAACTTTTGAAGGGAAAACATGTAAATGCTTTAGAATAATACGAGTTAAGACAAGCTGTTCCACAGATTAAAGATGTGTTTCACTTGCCTTACTTACTCTCAGTTCAAGAAAAGTAAAAAAAGTCTCTATGTGTATTTGGTACCTTTATTCAGTTACACATTTATGTATGTATATACTTATACATACATACACATACACACACACAAAGGTTCTGTGATCATCACTACCAAAAGCTTTTAAATACCCACCGCACCACCTTCTGGAAGCCCCACCTGGTTACCCAGGGGAAGACACACAGCAGGGTTTGTTTTAATGCGCTTAGGACAAGCCTTCAGATGTGACCTCTGAATTTCATCCAGACAACAGCTTACGCACACACTCCAATGACCAGCTAATTGACCAAATGAAGCAACAAAGTCTAATTCCCCAATTTGCGCAGGACAGGACAATATATGGAAGCGTAGGAACAACTGCCGAAGTCTTGCTTTGAGAGACATATGGCAACCCAGCCCAAATACATTGTAACTGTCAGAAAAATTGTGTTTCCACCTTAAGCTCAAATCCTGCTTCGTCACTGTCTTTGTCCCCATGTAGTCATTTACACCTGTGCAAAGTGAATGGAAAACACTACCAAGTGAGAATGAGGACAATTTATCATTCCTTTCTGCAGCAACTGCTAAGCAGGGAAGCAGGCACTGAATTTATCAGGTTCAAGAAAGACTGCAGATTCAAACAAATTCATTTATACTACTCATTTTCAAAGGTAATTAAACACACAATTGTAGCCTAACACAACATTAGCATTCTGAATATACCCTGGACCAGGAAATACGTAATTATGGTACCCTTAGTTGCCACAGCATGGTTACATTTTGGACATATGAATAAATGCTCTGAAATGCACTGAAGTTCAATAAAGTCATGCATACACTAAATTGGCTTAAATAACAAGAAAATATCATTGTCCGAATCTATGTATTTATACAGATATAGATTATATGTATATATTCTTCACTTAAGTTGGCAAAAAATATTAAATACAGAGGAATGGCATTTGAATTACAGTTTCAGCAGCATTAAAAAAATCAGAGCAACAATATCAGAAGGCACTGACTTGTGCATAAATTCACATGTTATTCCATATTAATACAACTGTTGCAGCAGACTTTATTTTCATACACTTTCTGTGACAACTAGGCTGACCTAAAGCTAAATTATATCTTTGAATACAGTGATACAGAGCATGGGCTTTTAAATGATAATATAAATCACTAAAAAACAAGACCTTTGATATCACATACATGATTTCACAAGAACAAAAATTGCATTTACATGAATAGGTAATAATATTTCAGGTAGGGATGTTTCACTTCAAGTATGTGAACCTCTGTTTAAATACATTAAAAAAAAAAGATTTTACAAGCTGCTAAGCACATTCGCATCAGATCTGCCAACTGTTTCACAAATGCTCATCTACATCAGGTACAAGATAACTGGAAAAGAAGTATTACAATAATAGCATAGCATAACTATTTAGTTCAGGTATTAAATGTGCATACAATTATTTGCAGTTTTAATTAAGTTTTCACTTTCTGTGGAGCACTTTCCACACGTCAGAGAACGTAAAGCAGCAAAACTTGATTTTTTTCTCGAAAAATACACCATTATGTCAGGACTGAGAAGAATGGCAATAATATAACAAGATTTAAATCTGCCTTTCATCTTTTTTTCAAAACAGAAGAAAAAATAAAAGCCTCCCACAAATCACCTCTTATAGATTACAGCAAATTATTTCTACTTAATTTGAATGGCCAGATCCCAGAGAGAAGGATGCTGGTAAAAGACCAACTCAACAGTTAACAAAATAAAATAAAATAAAATAAAATAAAATAAAATAAAATAAAATAAAATAAAATAAAATAAAATAAAATGTTTGCTAGCACAAATTATTCTTCATTTCTGTATTATTCTGATAGGCAGATTTTTAAAATGCTATTATCTTATTCTGTCAAGCCTTGTCCATGAATAATAAAAAGTCTGGGTTTGGTTGGCCCACAGAACTGCCTAAGTGTTTATGTATTTGCAGTTGATTTACTGTAGAGGTTGTACCAACAGTGGCATTTTCCTGTACTTATAGCAAAGGGGTCATCAAATTCATCTGTCTTGTATTCAAGAAAAAAAGTCTCTCATCACCTAAGAAAACCTTATTTTCAGAAGATTGCAAATGCCCTGTAAAGCTGTATTTAGAGCTTCTTTCCCACAGACTGCCAAGCTTAGCTAGAGGTATCCCATACAGGAAAGCATTAAAGGTTCATTAAAGAAGGGAATTAACTGATTAAAGGGTCACGATAGTAGCATAGATATATAGGTACATTAATAACCCAAATTTTTTACTTTCATTTTAACAAAGGTTCTATTCCTGGTCTATTTCATTGTGGAATTTCTAAGGAAATAAATCTACTAAGCAGCTATTAAACAATAAAAATTTATCCTGGAGATTTTCACTTACAGGTTTTTAAATAGTGTTCAACCTGAGCTAATCCTGACAAGAAAAGAACTTGATTTCATATCTAAGTTATAGAAATTATTAGCCACCAAAAAAAAGTTTTCAAAATGGAGTTTCTTTCATATTAAGTACATAGCCCATTTACTCATTCGAACAACAGTGCAAGGAAATTAGTTACTGACAAGTAAAGCCAGTATCCTCTCCGTCTCTGCATTGGGAGTGTTATTTGACTCCCCTTAGTTTTACCTTCAGGAGAAGATCTGCCTGTCTTCTCAAAAGTTCTAGTAGAGATGGAGAGTGATAGCCGGTCCCAGGGAAATAAAACTACAAAGCCAGCAGATTTGCCCTTGGAGAAGCCAAGGGAGCAGGCAGGAAGGTGGCAGCCTGACATCCTAAAATTGCAGGGAGACAGAAGAGAAGTTTATGTGTTCAGCAGTTCTGTTGAAGAGGGTGGTGAGGTCTGCTGGGAGGAACGGGGAAGGGGAGCTGGGGAAGAAAAGGAACTTGGCTTCAGTCAGCCCAAGATGGCTTTCTCTGAAGTTGAACCTAGAAGTCCTGGTGCTGGCTGGCACCGTGCAGTCATACTCCAGAGGAAAGGCTAACAGGACAAAACATACAGAACTCTCTCCAAGACAGCTATACATTGCAGTAAGTGAGAGTAGAAATCAATTATTTAGGAACGTATCAGCAGCATGAACAACAGTCATGGAGCAGAATTGAAGGGAAGCTACAAGGAGGCAGAGCGTGATGAATTTATTGGAAACTCCAGGCTCCATCAGACACTGTTCTTTAGTGGAAATGGAGCAGGACTCATAAGTTGAGCTTTAATTAGCATTTTCACATCATTTTCAAACTTTACAAATTAGTATTTTGCAAGTACAATTTTAATTACAATTGAAGAATTACAGTTGTTCAACTGCATTTAAAGGATACACAGGGGGGAACAACTATATATTGACTGTTAGTACTCTCTTAATGTGAAATCCCAAAAGTTCATGCTCTTCCAGAAAATTATCAAACATACAAAATTCTTTCATACAAACACAGAACACCTTGTTCTACGTTCCTAACATATGGCAGAATTGTCTAAATTAGGTGCTTTTTAGGTTACTGTAAATAAAAATCTAAAGGGCAACTACTGAAGAAAACATTTCGTATATGACAGTCAGGTATATGACACCACAGAAGCCTGCTGAATAAATCAATGTGAAATGATTTTTCATACACCACATGAAAAAAAAGCCTTTTCTTTGCCTTGGATTTTTGGGTTGGATTGTTTAATAATTTCCTTAGCAAAAATGCAATACTAAATGCAACTAGAGCTTAGCAGACAGCAAAGGAAAGAAAGTTCATGAAGTGAAAGTGACAAAATTCTTTCTTTACACACGTGTGAGAGAATATGCGAACACATTTTAAAACTTTAGATTTAAAAAAACAGCATGGCCTGGCTGCCTCTCTGGATTCTTCTACATCCACCTACACTGCAGTACCTGTCCATCAAATATATGGAGAGAGTGTGTGTGTGTACACAATCTGATTTCACAATTTTTCTATGAAGTAGGGGAGCACAATCCAGTTCTTAGAGGTCTCTGAGGTGCAGAGAAATGATGTGAAATACTGAAGGTCAGAAAGTTTTTATGTGGGGAAGTTCAGATATCAGCCAAAATCCAGTTTTACCAATCTCAGAACTCACAGAGTAGGGACACCAGACTCATTTTAATTTAACAGCTCCAACCATTTCATATTTTTGTTATATAAAACTATCTATTTGTCTTCTACTTTGGAAATTTCAAGATTCTTCTGCATTGCACTTTCCTTGCTCTAATGCAGAGCTTAGAAACAGCGTTTTTTAAAAAATTAATAGTGTACACTTTTTACCAACCATATGAATATTTATATTTCCGATTACAATTTCAGCAGTTGAAGCATTAAAGAAAAACACCAACAACTACTTTAAAGTCAAAATATCAGAGGTAATGTTGGTACCGCTTCTCATAATTTATCTTTTCTTTTATTTTACTTCTTTAAAATGTTTTCTCGTTTAGTTGTCAGCTACCGAAAGACCCATTTTTAATCACCATTTTTGGCACAATTCTTTACAGTGCAACCCTGCTTTATTTTGGAGTGTTGTGTTTGCCACCAGGAAATCCTCAGGATTGCATATTTACTAGAGATGAAAACAATAACCATCTTTTTCCTCCCAAAACCTATAAAATGGAAAATTCTGAGGCATAACAACTGGTTGCACAAATGAAATTTGTGCCAGTCACTGATAGGTGCTTCTTCATCACAGGTTGACGTGTTCAAGCTACTTTTCTCAGGTGAAATTTAACACTTGGTAAACAGAAGGATGTATAGTCCTGCGAGTTTTACTGGACAATCCCCAGCCCAACACCACCACAGTCCACAACAGGAGAACCGCAGAGCTTAGCTCCAAGAAACTAGAAAAGAGGTCTGTAGAAACAGCCTCACTTCAAGTCAGGTGATGGTCTGACCCCCTTAAATATCTCCTTTGTTAGAACTAGCAACAAATCTTTTTTCCTGAAGATGGGGAGCACAAGTAGCTGCAGGAGCACGTGTGCCCGTGCCTGAGCAGTCGCGCATTACATTTTCTTGGCTGCTCCACCTCTTGCATCTACTCATCTTGCCCATCCCTGGCATGTGGTCCAGACATAACACTTGAATCACTAGGAATTGCACGTGTCTTGCTGTATTACTAGAAAGAGATTCGCTGTGGGATTTCAAACCCTTATACTTGCCCCCTGTGGAAACAACCTCTCACCTTAAACAGAGACAAGCTGCTTTGCTTTAAACTTAATATGATGTGTGCAAGGGAGCAGGTTTAGGTCTCTTGCTTTATTTTCAAACATTCATTTGTGCCCAGGGCGATTTTCAACACATATTGCAAGTTTCCTGTTCCACTTAGAAACAAAACACTGGTTAGCTTTCCCTTCATACAGCAGAATATACTTGTCAGGTACAACTCTTCAGCTGTAGGTTGTGGTAAGGCTCGCACTTCCTCAACAAGCAGAGATGTTTGCTCTGGTAAGGAGCACCCTTAGGAAACCTCATTCTTTGGATATAAATGATATATGGTCTCTGCTCTACATGTGAATACGGTGGAGTGGGCTGATCAATGCATAAACAGGATCCTGCAGAGAACAGGAACAGCAGAGACTAAGAAAACAGAGGCAGAAAGACAAAAGTGGTGTGAGGAAAGGAATAAAAATTTTCTAAGGTTTTTAGTCCCATTCTGAGATTGCTTTCTCTAAGCTTTTAATTAGTCATGAAGAATACAAAAACACAGTGTAACAAGAATCACTGAAATGGCTGAAAGAGATGAGTTATCTCTACAGTATTTCGAATTTCTTCAGGAGCCTTATGGACGAAATGTCAAAGATTTGCCACTTTTTTTATTTATGTTTTATTATTTGCTCTAATAAAAAATATTATTTCTTCCCATACTGTATACCATATGGACAATAGTAAAGGCAATGTAAAGTTCAAAAATATTGCAATATTGAGCAATCTTCCACCTCAAAGTACCTTACTATCAGGTGAAAATTAGTATACATACCTTCTTTTCCTTCTATGTGCAAATAAACTGAAGACTTGTTTGTTGTTTGTTTGCAAAAAATAACGCAAGTTTGTGCTAGAGAAATCCATACTGGTTTTCCCCTGTCTCCAGGTGAAAAAATTCATTTATTTTGCTGTGTGTTCTCCATAACCTGAATATTAATGCTTAGAAATCAGAGGCATATCAGAGAGGGATCCCATGTTGTCACTGAACTGATAAAGGCTCTGAGCAGAGTTGACTGGTGTTACAATTCTGTAGCAATGGCACAGAGTAAACCTGCACTCAAGACATTCAAATACATATATCAGAGTCAAACAGAGAGTGAGACTCTGACAAAGCTGTGCAGATCCTTGGTGCATAGTCCTAGGTCTGGCAAAGGGAACCATTGACTCCAACAGAGAATATTTCTCTAGCAAGGAAGCAGCAGGATATGGTTTTATCTTCTTAATGTGTCTTCAGCTGCTCTCGTTTTCAAGCAGAAGTAACAATGAATAAATTGTTACACAACTTTTGGACTGTATTGGACTTAATGACATTTTCATTGCATTGTTTACATTTTATTTTTAGAGATGCCGGTCACCACTGAACTGGCAGAACGGCTGCTCTGGAAAAATTAAAACAGTATATTTTCAATGAAAAGGGAATAAATTGTCTTCCCCACCATTTAGCATCTACTTCTGTAGGAAGCAATGCTGTTCCTATTCTCTCCAGCAGTAAGAGGGCCACTTAGGATGCTGGACTAGGAGCTGGAAAGGGAACTATACCTTACAAATAGCTGGCAAGTATGTTGATTTGTTTCGTGAACTATATTGCTTGCACGCAGAGGGTATATAGCACCCTCACAGTCTGTCAAAGGTAAAGGAAATAGTTCCCCTGGTTGGAAAGGTTCAACTTGAAACTGCATAGAGTGGAGGGGAGAGAGAGTGCTGAATAATGCATTTCATTAAAAACACATTAATATGCTTCCTTTGAAAAGGACAGGAAGGAGACAGCCACATCCCTGCCTAACCCCCATAGGGCTATATGCAATGGTTTCTATGCATAACTTTTAGGAATTTTGTGCAATCTTGGCAAGGTCAAAAATGATCTGAATTTCCTTTTTAAAATAATTCAAACCACTACAATCCTGCAAGAGGTTCTTTTTCTCATTGCTAAAAATTATTACTAGTATTGGTATTACCACTACCACCACCACCACTACTACACAATTGTATTACTATTAAAAGTAGTAATGCATTATTGTTGCTGTCTTTATTAGTTTGATGAGATTCTTCTGGCCCAGGCTCTTCAGCTCAGGATTTAGAGACGAGCTTTCTACCACAATGAGAAAGCGACACACATTGCTGGTGCTTTCTAGGAAATGCAGTAGGCAGCTCTAAGTGGGACCCCACCAGGACTGAAACCGATAGGTGCCTCTGGCACAGAGCATGCTCTGCGCTACTGAGGCTGCATCCCGGATCGGCTGACAAGCCATTGATGTTTGTTGCCTCATAGGAAGTTACAGCGTAACTGCTGTTACATCTGCTTTGGATTGAGGTAAGCATGGTACTTCGCCCGGGTGACTTTCTGCAGATTCAGGGGTTTGGCTCTAAAAGATCCAGTTTCGGTCCATGACATCTGCTAAATGCTATGGAGGAAAAAAACAGCAGTTTTCTTGTTCTCCAGCTTCTCCTTATGCTCCTTCAAAACTTCTTTTCTTTTTAAAAAGGGCCTGGGAACAAGAGAGAGATGCACTAGTTGGAAGGTGAGAATTTAAAGAGATGTCATACATTTAGTTCTGAAAGTTATGCGTAATTTTTGCACTCATAGGTTTCCCTACAACTTAGAAGGTGTGAAATATAAATACCATACATCTCCCCCATAAAGAGGGCAAATTTAAATAGATGAGTCTCATGTTTTTTTCCATAAAATATTTTGAAAAACTGGAAGTTTCCTTCTGATTTTTTCATCATTTTCTGTTTGTTTTCCACAAGAAAGAAAACAGAAGGAATGTATGACAAACTTGCAGGTCCCTGTTTCTCTGATTTCTTTTTTGCATATTGCATAACCTCTCCACGTAGATCCATAAATAGCCTGATTAGAGGTAATTATTTTTCCTAATTTAGAGACTTAAGGGCCTAAGGATCAGCTCTTGAGATAAAGAGCAATGATTTCCCACGCCTACTACAGAAGAAAAATATTTCTTCATTTTGTCCTTGTATCTTCCTCTCCTCTTCCCTTACCCCCTTCAAAATTTATAATCCTACAGAGGTCTTAACTGTTTTGTTACGGATTTTTTAGTGTCAGCCCTACAGTTTTCTCTTTCTGCAGCTAGCAGCAACAGGTTGTAGGCACAGCAAGAGCTGGATGATCACCCATCAGAATTTGGACAACTCTGCTATTTTGTTGAAGGGATGAATTTCAGAAGCCCATTAGAGTGCTCTTACATAAAAGTGCATTTTACTGAACATGTAAAATGGGCCAAAATATGAATATAAGCTGACGTTTTTCTTCCCATGAAGATGACATCCCTCATTCAACTTACGTTTTATGCAAAAAGAAAACACTGGAAATTTCCACTATTTGTTTATCTTCACTGCTTCAATGTGCACTTTAAAGTATGCGCACACAGTGTGCTAAACTGCTGAACCCATCCTTTTGATGGCACAAATAAAAAGCAACACTTTGCTTTATGAAACTTTATAGCTTTTGGTCAGCTTTCTGGTATTATTTAGGGCAAACAGATTGTACACAAAGCCACTAGAGGCAGTTTTTACCTTCCTCTCATGCCCTTCCACTCTGTTCTTGACATCATACAGAGTAGAGGAAGCTGTTTATAGCACAAAACTGCGGTAACAAAAACCAGACACTGAGTATCTGGGATACAATCTACATGTGAGGAAGTAAGAGCTCCAAGCTAAATTTAAGCAGAGGCACCACTGCAGTGGCTGATTAGATATTTCCTGAGTAATGCTTAGCAAGACGTCCAGTGGAATATAGGCATTGTTTTGGTTTCGGCTGCCGCCGGCAACAAAAGCGCCACGCGGCCGCCCCTCCCCCCGCCGGCGTGCGGAGGAGAAATGGAAAGAAAGAGGCAGAAACTGG
>Ga0065711_1026917_pt1 | contig 57095 bp, 22 predicted proteins | sample Hoacrofraction12_FD_59098 | JGI IMG/M metagenome (GOLD analysis project Ga0065711, IMG submission 59098) | Hoatzin crop microbial communities from Cojedes, Venezuela - Epithelial fraction 12 v2 (version 2) | ecosystem: Host-associated > Birds > Digestive system > Esophagus > Crop | place...
GAGCGGCACCGCGGCCCCTTCCCCGCCGGCACCACGGCCCCTGCCCCGCCGGCACCGCGGCCGCTGCCCCGCTGGGACTACAGCATTCCCGCTGGCCACCTGTTTGCTTTCCAGTGCTTACTGGGGAGGACAGGGCTAGAGCAAACACGGGGCAATGGGTCTTTCCTTTCCTGGGTGGCTGTGAGCGGACCCTGCAGTGCCACCTGAATGCCTGCTTGCCATGACGGGAAGAGGTGCAGGGTTACCCACCACCAGTCTCTGAAGCATGGGCTGCTCTGTTAACAAAAGGCGCTCTCCCTTTCGTCACAATTTTTTCCCTAGGAAATATTAATTCATGCACTGATTATGCCCTTTTGTTCCCCAAAGCTCAGCAATGAGGGCTCCAAACAACTGCAAGTGATTTCAGCACTGAGCAGCCTGAGCTCCTGGGCCCTCTCGTTTGGACCGGTCAAAGCAATGGCATCCAGGCCCCAGAGAACGAAGGGCACTGTTAAGAGTCTCTGTGTTAGTGATACGACCAGGATCTCTGCGTGCTGACAGCAAAGGCTGCTCTGCCTGGGAACGTGAGATGAAATGAAGCAGGGAAGGAATGTACAGTCCAGGGAGAGATGGAAAAGGGTTCAGAGAAACAGGCTGCTCCCTGCCAAGCAGGGAAGAGAAGTGCTGCCATTGATGAGTCTCCTCCTGTGACACCAGCAGGTGAAGCTTTTCAGAGCCTGTTGTCACTGTGACCTGGGCAGGATGGGATTAACAGTGTAATACAACCTCTCTAGGTTGGCAGAAAGGGCAAGATCAATATAGCCAGTGGATTAGGCCTAGAATAGAAGCGCATGAAGCCTGCAGCCTGTCCAGCTTGGCTTTCTACTTCCAAATCACTTAGGCAGCAAGTATGCCTAGAATGAGAAGATTATTAGCAGATCTGTGTGTGCTAAAGGCTTGCATGGCTCCTGACAGACATTTGCACCCCAATTCTTCTGGAAGAGCGCTGGTTACAGCTGGATGGGGCCAGCAGCAGGGGTGGATGCATAGCCAGCAGCTGTCTCGGCTGCCTGAAACAAGCCTATGCGCTTGTGCCTGGGCTGGAGAACTTGATTACAGATTATAAAAAGCCTGTCATGTTTATGCTGGCTAAAGGCATTAGAAAGCAAAGCAGGATATTTAGGGTGCTCATTTGCATATCGCTGAGGCAATGCAAGGCTTAGCCGGCTTTTGCATTTGCAGAGAGATTTTCTGTGGATTCCCTGATCACACGGGCTTACACAGGTTCCCCCACAAACAGTTCCCTCTTACCAACAGGAGAGCAGCACATTTCCATGGCCTGAACATGCCTTTCAGCTCTAGCCAGACAGCCTCAATCCCAGCATCACTCTTGTTTCATTAAGCCCCTCTGATGCACAGCCCTGCTCGCCTGCCAGATCGAATTATAAATACTGGGAATTTCAATGAGACTGGAACTATATTTGGAAAGGCTTAGCGTAAGCAGCAGCATGGGAGCTCCCCGTTCCTTTGGTGTTTGTAGGTCATGTCAGATGTGATGTAATCAGAGCAGCAACGCTTTCACATAGCTTCAGGAGTCTCCTGATGCTGCTAGAGAAATGGAAATGTTGTCTACATGTGGGTCTGTTTCAATCCAGAACCAATCTGAGGCACAGCCCGTATTTGGGACCATAGTGTATCTAACAAACCTGCATGAACAGCACATGAAGGTGCTTCAGTCCAGACAAGCCCGGACACCTAGCAGTGACATCTCCCACTGCAGTTCCTTGTTCTGTCTCTGAACTGCACACAGTATACACAGAGCTCGTTGCTGCATCCCAAAACTGAACAAAGAGAAAGTCCTAGGAAAGAAGCTGGCGTTAATACTCCTCTTTCATAGGTGAGGGAACTGAAGAGACTAGAGTCAGAACTCAGTTAAATGGCATCCTGCCATCTTGGCTCATGCTCTCCCCACCAGATCTTCATCTACAACTTGCTGCTAGCAGGGAATTAAAACTGATTTGCTGTGACACGTCCAAATCCTACAACGATTTGGGAATGAGCATTGAAGAAACAAAGTCTGGATGACTGCTGAGGGTGCAGGATGTTGACTGGGTGGGCCTGGTTGAGCCACCTTCCTATGCTCTGTCCAAACAGCTGACAGCTTTGTGCTTAAACTAGTTCCACAAACCTGTCCCCAAGTCAGGCACTGTTTGCTAGAGATAAGTGCTGCAGATCTACTGTGGGACAGCAGCTAGAAAAGAAGGTCAGGAGCAGCCTGCTTCTGTACTTTGCTTCTTTCTTTCCCCTACTTGTACAGAGGGTTTCTCAGAGATACTTGCTCATTTACGGGCGGAAGAAGCCACTCCAACAATTTGTTGTGCCAGTGCAGATTTCAGATACCTTTCCCATACTGACCACGTTTTGATGAAAGCTTAGCCTGATACATGCAACCATTTTTGGCTGAGCTGGGAATGGTTTCTGAGGCCCTCATCACAAAAAAAAACAAAAGAAAAAGAAAAAAAAAGGCTTATAAGATGTGACCAAAAACTCTGAAACTGAGCTGAGGGACCTGGAAATAGCACTATATTCAAGCAAGACAGGAAGAGGCACAAGCCAGACACTGAATCACACCACCGAGACAGGACAACCCCAAAGGACAGAAACGTGACTGTAGAGGAGCCCAAGCTGGTAAACAGCTGCAGGGAGATAAAAGGGCAAGGAAAAGTTCAGCTGTGGGGTTTCATTTGCATTGCAAATAGAGGTGAGTTATGCAGATGAAACCCTGGACAGAACATTCATGTAAACTATTGCCTAATGCCTGCAGGGTCATGGATGTGTAATGTGACATACCTTCAGGTAACTTCCGCTCTGAATGCAGGTACCTGTGAAGGAAGAGATACGTGGGGATAAACACTCAATGAAGTCACTTAAATCCTGATTTTACAGGTATAAATTCCTTTTCCTCAATCCTTTTCTCTTAATACACACACACGTTTACAATGGCTAATCTTACACGGAGGTTCAGGAGCTGACACTGGATGCACGTGTCAGGCAGTGGTAAGCCTCATTCCCCGCACAATTCTGCCATTGCCTTCCTCATCCTGGCTGCTGGGACACAGCACAGATAAGCTCCATAAACCCGACTCGCTCTCAAAATTCTCATGTTGCACTAAGGGAAACTGCAAGAGGTTGCCAAAGGCTTATTCACCTCTGAGAGCACTGGCTCTTTAAAGCCTTGTGTCTGCTGACCGTGGACATTGCCTCAGCGGCAGCTCCTGCTTGGGGACCAGCTTCCTTCTTTCTAACCAGTGCTGGTTAGTCTCTATAGCAAAAATGCATCCCTTGGAAACAGAATGGGTGAGCAGCGCAGGAGATGTGAACAGTGATGGTACTTCCATCAAGAAGCGTAAGCAAATGACCCTGAGAAGGTGAAGGCATCAGAGGGTATTAGCTTCAATTCCTTTTTAATTCTCTTGTTTTTCCTTCTCTAGCCTGTGGTTCACGGCTTCAGAGCACTTGTGCTCACATCACCATTCTCATCGCCTCCAGCTTTGGCCCATGGCAGGAAGCAGGTCTCCAGCAGATGGCACTCAGAGCTGTCCCACACCCAGGCTTGCTCTTCCATAAGAAAAAAAAAAATCCAAACAATGGAACATTTGCAAAAGGAGAATGGAAATAAAAAAATAAAAGTTATTTAACCCTGTGTAATATTTAAAGAGATTTTTATCATCTTGTAGTGGTGTATTTAATGAAGGACAATGTGAAAGTTCACGTGTAAATCAACCAGGATAAAACATGCATTATATGTAAACTGTTATGTTTCTCCAGTCACTTTCAAACTAGGATTATCTCTGACTATTGGTTAAGTTCAAGGAAAAGGATTAGCTACACAGGCGTAGACAAAATAGGAAGCACAGAGTAATGAATACCCAAAGCAATTCAAAGCAAAAGTCAAGCCAGAAATGCAGGTCACGGCAGAACTCAAAACAGCAGTCAGAAGACACATGCCTTAAATAGATTCTCCTGCCAGTGGTCTACTCTTCTCCAGAGCCAAAGATCTGCAAGCAATACCATTTTCTACTCAACAGTGGCCTTGTAATACTGACTTGGCCACCTTCTACCCCACTACTGAAGTCCTACCATTCTGACAAAGAGCGTTAAATGTTGCCTTGTAAACATTATCAGCAATTTTTCAGGGATGGTGCGGGGGGAGGAGGAAGGTTTAAGTATCTCCAATACTGTATGCTCTGCTCTTCTGCCAGTGGTTTCTCCCCCCACAACTAGAATCTGGCCACCCAGAGAAGTGATTCAGCACTTGGTAAAGCGAGCAGGGTGGGAACTTTCTAAAACAAGCTTGGAGAGATAAAGCAGTGAGTGGTTGTGAAATCTGGCTAACTTATCCAAAGTCCTAGTGTCTGTTCTGGGTGTGCTGCTCTGCCACAGAGGGACCTTCAAAGCAAAGGAAACGATGTGAAGAGCTGCTCCAAGAGTGAACTAATAATAACCATCCCTGGCCACTAGAAACAGAAGAGAGGAGAAATCCAGTTCATATGGCAATGTGTCAGCAGGAGCAGTGAGCATCTTCAGCAGGGAAGGAAAATTCGATTCAGCAGCAAATTTAGGGAGTTTGTGCTTGTATAAAGGTTTAAGGAGACACAAACTGCGTTTTGGTTACTGAAAGGTCCTCAAGGCTGCTGCCAGGCAGACCTGACACTGATCTGGTAGAACGGGCGTGAAGAAACTGTTTCTCTCCTTATCCTTTTTGTCCTGAGCCAAATGCTTCAGTACTCAGCGAGGCTCAGTGCAGAGCCATGGGAATGGGCTCCACCCCGCTGAAATGCTGCAGAGGAATTGCAGCCTTGCTCATTTGTATTTCTCAGGCAAGAGATGGCAACGAACTGTGGCTGCAGACAGAGAGTGAGAAAGAAACACAAAACTCTACCTCCTGTACACGTTCATAAAACTAGCCAATCCTCTCCCAAATCAATCTTCTCACTCCCATCTCCACCCTGCTGTAGCTGTCTCCGTGGGACACTTCCAAGTAGGGGAGAGGTTGCAGATCTCTGTTGTTGCCATTTTGGGAATGTTGTTTTATAGATTGGACTTGCTGTGGTTTGGGTGAAATGAAAGAGTTTGGCACAAAATCTCAAAAAGTCAAACACAAACAGACTCTTTTTCAGGACCTTTTGCCGTGTGTTTTTTTTCCAGAGAGACTTTTCATAAATTCCTTTTAAACATCAAGTGATTTAAGGTGGCTTGTTCCCACCCACCCACCAAGTGCCAGAGGCCAGCTGATTCCAGGGCACCTCTCCTGGCACCCTCTTTATTATGCCTGTGGTACGTTCAGATCCACATTTGAAGGAAAGTGGGACCCTCTGCAATGAAGAACTTCAAAAGGCTGTGAGATGTCTGAAGGCACCCACCATTTCTGCACTGCAAGGACCCAGCACCGTCCTCTCCCTCAAGGACCAGCTGCTTTGAAATCTATTGCTGTCTGTGGCTATCGGATATATCTGCTCAGCAAAAAGCCTGAAATGGTCCAACAACCCTCCTCCCGCGAACTGCAGGACTGAGCTACCTCCCAGATTCCCTGTCTTTATCCAGTTACCCTCACGCAAAGCTGTCAGCAAAGCGAGTGGGCTAGCCCCTAAGAGGCACTGACCACTGATACCTCCCCATGATGGCAAGAAGGAACAAGACAACATGAGGCTGAAACCTTGGTCTTGGGGAACACAGAACTCCTCGGGGGTAGAAGCAGGACTGACACTCTAGTGGGTGGATTACAGTTTTGGTGATGTTCTCTTTGACAAGAAATTGTTCACGGAAATCAATGACTTCACTCTCCAAACAGTCTCCCATGCCAAAGGCAAAACCCTTCACTGAACTGACTGCGCTGGCTGCTGTAGAGCATTGGGGAAATACAATTTTGAAGAGCATGGCAAAGAATGGATGTCTTAAAGATGCATTGGGGCTCCATTTAGGATCCTAACCTCTAATCTGCCCAATGAATCTGATTAAACAGATGTGAAGGAGGAAGAACAGCCAGTCTCCTAGGAATTACAGAAACATTAGAAGGATATACTTGCCAGATGTTGAATGTTTGCTATCTGGAACTCCTCCTCCCTCCCTATCCAGACTTTCTGGCTCCGTTTCCATGCACTCTGAACTACACCATGTAGCAACATGCAGTTCATAATACACTATTCGGGCACTCTGTACTCACACGTATTGCAGTGGCAAAAAGATGGTTCTGCCAGTCAGAAAAAAAAAAGGTGCTAGCAGCCTAGTGACGCTGGGAAGGACATTCCTTGAGGCTGTTTCTTTGGGGAAAAAACTTCTTGGTGGGGAGAATCCTTGCAACGCTGGTGCCCTGTGCTCAACTTCATCCTAACAGCTCTCAAGAGTATCATGGAAGGGCACCGGGAAGAATAAACTTAGTCAATTTAAGGAAGGAGGGAGCAGGACAAAGGAATGAGATAAAATCTAGGACAACGTAGCCAGCTATGGGATGTGTGCCAGGCATGGGGCAGAGTCCTCTGAAGGGAAAGGACAGAATCTCAGAGGGTAAACAGGGAGGACATTTCTGCCTTGACCTTATAGGGGCAGTCTGGGTGCAATCACAGCCACCACTCATAAGTTCCCCCTGGGACATTTAAGGTCAATAAAACAAAACAGCAGAAGTGAGCTGGACTGTGAAAGGACGGACTGACACTGGAACCTGTTATTTCTTCAACACTCTTCTTTATTTTGCATGGAACCTAGAACTCCCGCAGGGGCTCAACAATCCCCAACACACACATCAGTGACCCAGGAAATCCTTTTCCAAGACAGAGCAAATAATAACCAGTTTTGAAAAAAGAATTTTCTGGGAAAAGGCAAGGGAAATACAAAACAGAACCCTGCTTTAAAAACATAAATGAGATGCCACTCATTTGAAATGTGCGGGCTACAGCTGCTTAAAAGGAGTGAGAGATCAGAGTCCCATTCTAGCCCCACACTCTAAGAAGACATCAAATAAAAATGGTAGATGGGATGCCATTCACTATCATCAAGCTAATCACCCAAGAAACAGCTTCCTTCCTGCTCAACACGTCTTTAGAGACCTGGCCTTGGAAATTCAATACAAGCAGAACTGTGCTTTGTAGGGATGTAATGCAGTTGGTGGCTTTTGAGAACTGTGCCCACCGAGTCTGGGATTCGGCTGGACAATGCCCTGTTCATTGTTTTGATATACTTATTTGAAACTGGCATTTAATCAATCGTCCTCTTTCAGCAAGCCTCAGTGCAACCCTTCTGCACAATGCTATGTCCCATGGCATTCATAAATGGGGCATTCAATAGTCAAGCTGCATCATAATCAACTCAACAGTGATACAGCACTAAGCTCCCACGTATCACCTCTGCACAGTCTCATTTACAACCGACCACCGAGTTGGCGAATGTTGAGAAACATCCTGCAGGATTGAGAGGTGTTTTTCCAAATGGAATTGATGAGAAAAGGCTGAGCTACTGATGCTTTGATGTAGCTTTTTATATGGTATAATTGATATAAGTTTTATGGATGCAGTTGCTATAACAACATAATGCACACTGGTTAAATATAGCAGCTCCTATTTTCCACTCAGTTTGCTCTGCCCTAAGCAGAGAAGGACTATTCTTTTCTGTTCTAGCTGGGATGAAATGGATTTGATAGCTCACTAAAGAAAACAAGTGGTACAGTCCTTCCTCCCCCTCACAAAGACCATTCCTCTCCATCCTAAGCAAGCAAGCAAACAACAAAACCAACAGCCCCCCATTTGCTAGGCTGTTGCACAAGAGGGCTTGTTGAAAATCAAAATGCACTATGACTCATGCAAAACTAAACCACCTCAATATTACATGTGATCTCAGTGCAAACACTATCATTTCAAAGTGCAGGAAGGAGAGATTCTCAAATATTCCTGTCACGTAGTGTTTACCATGCTCATTACTGTAGTGCCTAGTGACTGGCCAGCTGCTGAGAAGGGAGTAAAGTGACCTTGATGTCACTCCAGAGCTGTTCCTCCTTGTGGACATACGTACAGGATCCAGCCTCTCTTGGCCACAGGGAAAGCTCCTGTTTTAGGGGATAAGACAGAATGATGTTGCCAAATCAAGGTGACAGGGAAAGAAGCAGAGCTACAGAGGACTGCTTCCAATTCTCCCTTCTTTGCTATAGTGGGATTTTCTTAGGTTTGGGCTGTGTTTTTTTTCTGTCTGGAAGCCAGAACTGAAATACTCCCAGGGGAGACTGAAATCAAATAGCAATTTGTGTTCCTCTCCCATCCTGTTTTTTTCTTATTTTTCCCTCACAGAAGAACAAATCCACCCTCAAACCTTGGCATTTCACAGTCCCTCCCAGATCTGAAGCCTAGACACATAGCAGCAGCTGGACTCCCTGCAAGCTGTCAGGAGGAAGGTTGCTGCGAGGGGAAGGGCACATTTCTTCTGAATAGTTCCTGCTCCTTTGAACATAACCTCTGTTCCAGACACTAGAAAGAATATTTATGCCCTTACCAGATAATACTGAACATCTGCTCAGCTATGACCATTTCCTGAACTGTTTTGTTCCTTGAAGCTGTTCAATAATTTGCACCTCCTGAAGCAAGGAGTTGTGGAATGGGTCACACAGCCTGTTCTAACCCTACTCTTGCAGAAAGTAATCTCTTAGGCAGTGGGCAGAAGTCTATCTCCCAGAAGTCTATCTCCCACAGACTGGGAGCATCCAAAAGAGCTGAGGATCACTGCACCAGCCTCCTGCTTCATTCTTTCCACTTACAGCCACAGTGGAGGCAGAAGCCTGCAGTCCTTGTTTAAAGATGGTTAATAAATACATTGCACTGAGATGTGGAGGGGCGAGTTCATTTGCCTTTTTCTTGCCATGTAGCACTGGGGCCCCAGGGGCTGCAACCGCTGCTTTGCAAAGCTCTGCTGACAGGGAGGTACGTGAGAATCCTCAGCATATGCTCCCAGGGCTCCCTGTAATAGCCAATATGTGAGAACTCATCAGGGCACAGAAAATCAGGAGTGATACAGTCACGCTCTACTTCCTCCATGACACAAACCGAAAAATAATGAGGGCAAGCAAGCCACTAAAAATAAACTTAACCTTTCAGTGGCCACAGCATCACTCCTGCCACATGCAGATGACTGGGCCATCCTGCTTATTTCTGCTGATTCAGGACGGGAAGAGAGACAAGACGCAAACAGCCCTTAGTTAATGGGAGCTGCTTATACTTTGGTGTCCGTATCGGCGTGTATCTCATCAGCCCAGGACAATGTTCTGCTGTAGGCTAGGGACTAATGCAAAGGTCTGAGTTCAAGGGGCTTGCAGATAATGAATACTTCCGAGTAGCATAGTCTGAGATGAGAAGAGGGTTAACATCCCCACTGCAGGCACAGGAAACCTAAAGTACAAAGGTGGGAAAGTGATTTCTGCACAGCCACAAAGTGAGACAACAGTAGAGCTGGGATCAAAATTAAGAGTTTTCCTTAACTTTCTCACACATAATTCAGCTGCTAGCTTGTTTTCTCTGTATCTCTTCAGGATGTAGGGAGACACCCAATGATCTGCCGTCCATTCCTATTTGCAGGCCATACAGCAATTGCCTGAGCAAACAGAGGTCCAGGCAGCTGGAAGCTCTCTAGTGCCTCTGTGCCAATGGAGAGAGCATCGGTCATCAACCTCTGTTCCTCACTCACTCCTCAAATAACACTGCGCCGAAAAGCATCTCCCCACTTAGCCCGAACAAACACACTGCTTGCTTTAACTCCACCCCCTTTCTTTCTGCTAGGCTGTTTCAGAAGTTTCTGGGAAAAGTCATGATCCCCTCTAACACTGAATTCCAGCCATCAGATAGCATCAAAGACTGTCAGCATCTTCCCAGAGGAGCTCAGCAGGTCACAGTACTGGTCCTGTGGCACTGCAGCTTTCACTAGGCAAGTGAGAAAGGCAAATCACTGTGATGTTGTTAGCAAGAAGAGCCAGAGAGTTATTCGAATTGCACAGATGATTCAGAAAACAAATGGGTGCTAAAAATACAAGATATACTTGCAAAGAGTTCTCCTCCTGTCTGGGAAAAGCAGGGGCAGCTCTAGAGGAGATCTTTCTAGGACACAATGAGGTCTGAATGAGCAGAGGTTAAAATAAAATACAGTAACTGCCTTGCCAGCAAAATTTGGGTAGTTTTAATACATGGGATTTTTGTCTAGCAACATTCCCACATCACAGCACAGACAGGGAGAGAGGTTCTCAAAATGTAAAGAATACAGTGTTGAAGGAACGAATTGTCTTAGGAAGACTGGTAAATAGGGACAGCTTCAGTGAAAGAGCTATGGCCTTGAGTCAGAGAGGTAAATTCAGGTACCTGGACAGGATGGCAACATCCTCTAGAACAATGGTACAGAACTCTGCAAAATCCAACTACCACCAGCTCAGGCATCAGCTGTTCACACACTCTCCTCAAACCAGAGTGCAAAGTGATCTGCGGCACATGTTAGTGGGATCAAGGACAGGAAGAGCAAAGAGGGCCCAGTGAAAGGGAGACTGGCAAAGCACCAGCAGACGGAAGGATGCAGTAGGTCATTCACAGAGCTGTGACAGTTTCTCCAAACAGTATCGTGTCCCACAGCCCAGCACGCAGTTATATCAGTGAGGTCAGCACTGCTTTTGGCTCTAGCTATTAGTTTTCTGCTTACACGCAAGCACCACATCCCCCCGTAACACTACAGTGAGGCATTCCATGAGGCATGCAGAACACTGTACCTTAAAGCGGTGTGAAGAGCAATGTGGTTAGCATGACCACTCACTCCTCCCGCATCAAAGGTTACCACCTGCAATAAAACCACAGAACAATCATCATTCTGAAGGAGGAGGAGACTGTGCAGTTACCAACTTTGACATCTCACACAGCACCTTCCCAGTCCATTGTATCTAAAGAGTTGGTTTTGTGTTGTACAATGATGCCTCGTGTGTGAACTCATGCTACACAAATATAACTAAACAAACAAGACACTGGAACTAGATGGCTACACAGTCTTTAACAGCTTGAACAACAGAGAGATGACAAATACCCTGTTCCCACTGGCAGGATGCACTTGTTACTTATTACCGGGCCAAAAGGTTACTTTCAGAGTGATCTGTTGCAAACTTGTTCCTAGCCCAAGAGGTCCAGCTCTATGAATCACTCTCTCCTGGATCTGAGAACATACTAGAATGCCTGCAGATTCCAGGGTGAAACTATAGTTTGTTGTACTGTGAATCAGGAGATACTGCTTTAACAAGAGCAACGCGATCATGTACTACTGTCCTGATTGTAACGAGGCTTCATCACAGGATAACATAGTGATAAAATAATCTGATATGAGAATAAGCCACTTTAAAGAATCAGCTGACTGTACTTTTTGTACAACCAAGTCAGGCTTTTTGCTGAATAAGAAGATCATATTGTTTATTGATTCTCTGCAGGGAGAAATGGGTACTTCATAATGCAGAAGTAATGTGTGAACACAGCCCTAACACATCACTGTCCAAAGCACAGGATACCCTTGGCTCCCTGCCCTCAGACCTACCAATAATGTGTCAGGGGTGAAGCATCCACCCTAAGGGCTCACACAGGACAGTGAAGTGGGTACTTTAAGGCTCCTGCTTCCAACCTAGAAGGCAAATTGGCAGCACTAAGTGTAGAGCAGAGAGGGTGTGTGTGCTGGTAGGCTTTCCAGACGGTGCAAGTGACAGTCCTTGGACAGCCTAAGGTTAGGTTTTCTCTCTGGGAGACGCCAGGCAGCAGAGCTCTCCACAGCTCCCTTCCCTATGACCAAGAAGAAATCGTAACCTCCCCACATTTCAATCAATGTCTGCTTCCTTGCCAGCAACAATCTCTCTTCAGGTAAGGAAATGCTACTGCCTTGCTTACTCACCACAGCTCCCTTCTCAAAATCTATCTTATATGCAGGGCCTGAAGTACTGGGTTAAAGATCACGGGAAGATCAAAAGCCACCCTGCCCGTCCTGCAACTTGCTACTCCACCCTCCAACAGGAGAGGCCCTCTCAGACACAGGGGATATTGTGTAAAGAGCGAGAGGAAACACAAAGACAGTGATAAGAAATACTTCAAACCCCACAAACTCTAGACAAGCCTGCTTATAAACCCATCCACCCCATACAAGTCCACAGTTAGACTTTCCACTTTGCTCAGCGGCTGTGACAGCGCTGTCACCAAGCAGCGGGGTTATTCATTGCTGGCAGGAAGTGGCGGGACCCAATTTGGTTTCGTTCAGGTATAAAGAAGAATTTTCTGGTGAACCCCTATTTTATAAGGAGAAAAATTATGTCTTTGGGTTTGGCTGCTTTTGCTGTACATCAGCATTACCTAAAAAGCTTTCCGCAGGGACTGCATGGTCTGGCATGGTGTTAAGCCCTTGCTAAGGGTATCAGCTTTTGGAGCAGCTCATCTAGGAAAGACGTTGTTAAATTCTGTACAGCTCAGGGAATGAGCATAGCACCCTGTATTTTACAGATAAGAAAAAACATGCTCTGAAGTCACTCCTACCTAGAGTGGCACTTTTCTACAATAACAACGTACCCACTCACTGCAGGCAGAATAAATTCCTATGCAGGTGAATAACAGTGTGAGTCTGCTACGGGCTAGAGTTGCACTAAACCTTTTTACTAAATGGGGACAAAGAGAGGGTTTGTCTCTTCTGCCTGGTCATTTATTTTCATGTAACCTGTACAAACACAACATTTTTAAGACTAATACCCTGCTGTCAAATGTGGTTGAAATTAGGCAATGGGCTCTAAAGTCTTTTGAAACATGGATGTGCACACACATACAAATACAATTGCATTATTCTTGTTTCCTTAGGAAACCAAGCTAAAAACCCCAGGCAAGCCAAAACACACATTTTTCCTTCTACGGAGGGTGCAAGAGAACAAACCAGAAGACCAAGATAAGGGACTACAGTGAGTAGACTACATAAGCTAATTGTTGTTTTGAAAAAGCTGGCTCAGGCCAACTGTCGGAGCACAAGGCTGAGTTAGGAAATATTCTTGACATTGAAATTATCTGTTCAGAAACACCTTTGGAGCTTTTTCTTCTCCACAGCTGTTTTGAAATAGGAGCTGCTGTTCTTAGTGCTGCTGGGCTTACGTAACATCTGAACCAGCTAAAGAGATTGCATGGAATTAATTTTCAATTGATGTTGTCTAATTTACTTTTAGGACATTTGCACCTGAATTGCCTATCTCTTCAAACACACAAATTTGTAAGTACAGTTCCGAAGGTATCTGCACACTGACCTGCCCACGGTGGCATTCACTTTAACTGCAAAGAGACCACCTTTGAAATATTTTTCCTTCACCTTTCAAGATCCATCCCAGCAGAAAAGCTGGCTCTGACACAGCAGCGATGTCCCACCCATCCAGCACATAGCTTCTAGGTCTGTTGTCTAAACAGGGCACTGATTCCACAGCATCACTGTGGTGCTCGTGACCTAAAGCAGGCAGCAATCACATGTAAATATATTCCTTTGGCTTCAGGGATTCATTTCATTGATAACAAATCTGAATTTCTTTTCTCACACGCTGAAGATATTTTCACACGGGAGCATTTGCTTCTTCCACATGGTGCAGCTAACTGGTGTGTTCGCTTTTAACACACAATCTGAACAAGGCTGATGATGAAATCTAGCAAAAAATCAGGGCAGGATGAGAAAACCTGAACATCTTGAAACTGTCTGGGTTAAAAACAGGCTTAGCCAGTTCTGGGAGCAAAAGGCTGGGATAGGAAATATACTTGATGTGGAAATTATTGCTCATTGAAATCTTTAGGGCAAGAGGGAGTTCCCTCCCCACACCTGTTCTGAAATGGGAGCCGCTGCCACTGGTGTTGCTGGGTTTTCTTCTCGGTGACCTTGGTATTCAGGAAATGGAGCTTTCACTAGTGGAAGCCAGAGCAACAGCCAAGACAAACAGGTCCAGAAATCCCTTCCGGATGGGAGACAGCACAGAGGAAATTACTCAATTGCTAGCAGAAGAGAAAACTCCTGAGAGGTCTGGAGTCCATGCTCCCTTTACACACCACGTGCATCGGAGGAAAAAAAGCACTCAAAGCTGTGGGTCTCCCTCACTCTTTCTGGTGTCATCCAGCACTTCAAATAGAGCACACATCTGCTCAAGTAGACTGGTGGGGATAGAAAGGTCTCTTTCCATTTTAAGAAGGGCCATCCCATAAAATGCCAGGGCAAGCAACTCTATTTCTAATGGCCTTCCTCTGAGCATCATTTCATAGGCCTGACTTACACTTACAGAGGCCAGTGACATTCAAACTCCCTTTGAGTGTCTTGTGTGTTTGGAGATGTCTCTTGTTGCTACTAAATCATGGAAGCTAAAGATTAAAAGAAAAGGACAACTGCATGAAAATGGAAAAACTAATCACGATCAACATCCCAGTGTCCACTGGGTTTGAGCTGCAAGTGTATACGTTATGCACCAGCTCTTAAAATGAAAGGTCCTGGGGGCCTCCCACTCGTGCACCCCAAAGCACACCTGAGGAGACTGCAATGTAAGGGAGGAAGGGAGGAAAAGGGATGCCAAAGTCTGTCCCAGCTCCACTGCCTCCTCTAGCAAACTCCACATGCTGCACTCCATATCTGGTGTTCTGTAAAAGCACTTAAAATCCTCTACAAACATCACACATTCAAATGCTCCCTAATTTTAGGAGTTCAGAGACCAAGATCCAAAACTTGAGAGCTGAACTCACCCTCTCAGATATAAGCTCCAACTTGAATGCCATTTGTAGAAGGATCTGGCTTTCTAGGCTGATTTGGAGCTGACCCAGGGTAATGAGACTCTTCCACAAACAGTTGTATGAATGATGTTTCCATTTATCCGTAGCAGAAAGGAGCTCTAAGAATGTGGCATTGCTGAATTCTGGTCTTGGCACTGCATCTGCCCCAAACACAGTCTGAAGGCCACCTCCTAATCCAAGCTCTGCTATCCCCAAACCTGAGATCCTGCAGAGTAGGATTTCATAATCTAGAGCCTGTCTGGGTCTCACACAATACTATGTAACTTCTGTTATTACACACCAAATACTTTCTAATCTGGATCGAGACAGACTAGCCTTGGCTGCCTCTCCCAGCAACACTGGCTTTTGCTTATAAATCCAGCAGGCAGCAAATAATTTCCAAAGACTACAAATTAGTTTTGGCTTTGAGTACACCAACCATTAATTTCTGTGTCTGCAGTATTTAATGTAGAGCTTGGATGAAATATGTCCCTGTAGCGCTCAGAAAGATTGAGTTACTCATGGACTTCCAGGGCAATTGAGGAAATGAGTAACTATGCAATGGAACAAAACCATGTGACTCTTTGCCTCCCAATCTTTCCTTTCAGACATGTTGGAATTGCAGCCTGCTTCTCCACTGTCAGATGACACACATGTTCTGTAAATAAAAGATACCATTGTCTATGCTATGACTACGGGGACAGCTGGGGAAAGTTTTCCCACTGGGGTAGCTAAAACAATACATGTCTTCCCACCATGATAACTTCATTGAGTTAGCTTGTTGTGTTTGAAACCCTGATAGCTTCAGTTTTGACAAGGCTCTTTTAACATGTTAAGCCAATTCTACCAATTTCAACATTACTGAAAAATAGACTCAGTCTACCTTTCAAGGCAAGGCCATCATCTTAGGACAGCAGAGATGCTCCAGGAGTGGCTAACAGATAGCAAGCTCTGAAGTTTGAAAACGCAGAATGTTCGACAAAGGTAATTAGGTGCTTGCCTTGCCATTGTTGGCAAACGAGGTCTGCTCCTAAATGAGTGGTACAGCAAACCTCTGAGACCTGTGTGATTACTTGGGTCACTTAAAATAATGTAAGTTTACAGAGCAGTTCATAACCACCATCCCCGAGAACCTGCTTCAGTTGCCTTTGGTACTGCTGCAGTAATTTGTCCTCACTGCTTCTCAGCGAAGTGCTGAGGGGAACGCAGTGGGCCCTGCTGCAGTGTTCCTTGTCACTACAGCTACACCCGACACCCGCAGCGCAGCAGGGAGAGAGTACTAGTGACTCTGCAGGCTTCTTGCTTTGAAAACCCCGCACTTTATTTTTCAGTTTATGCTATGTTAGTGGCAGACTCCCACCTCCTCCAGCACAAACAGCTTGAGTTTAATTTTCTCTGAGGCAAATATCCAACCCCTTCTAACCATCTAGGGGAGTTCTAATGTTTTCAGAATTTCTCCTGGGATTCTAGTGCACTTGTCCTAGTGCCCATGAGAGCCACAAACATGCAGTACAAATCCTCTTGTGTTAGGAGCTCTCAGATTATATTAAAACTTCTCTACTCACGGGGCCAAAAGACACAAAAGGAGTCCAGGAAAACTGCATTTGTCTCTGTGCACAGCAATGAATTTAATGGAAAATTAGCCTCAGAATCAACACAAAGTTGGATGCATGATGCTGGTTTTGTGCTCATGGGGCTTTCATGCTACAGGAGATGTTGTTTCTTGTTGTGTGAATTGCTGAAAGTCTTTATGAGTTTTGTGATTTTGCTGCTAATCAGTGTGTGACAGTGACATACCTGGAGCAAGGTTCAACAGGAAAGAACAGAACACAACCTTTTCCATGCTCAGGCCCTTACACCTGTTCTGTCAGAAAAAAAAAAAACCCAAACTACAGCAGTGCTAGGAAATCTCCCTGATTTAATATGCTTCAATCCCAACCTACAGACCTGCTAATCTAGCTCTCTAACGCATGCCTGACAATGTACTTCAAATCTAAGCCTAAACGTCAGTTTAAATCCCAGATGGGGTCTCTTCATCAATGAAACCCAGTAGCAGGGCAAAATGGTTTCTTTAAAATGTAGAAAATGTTGGAGAAGGCAGTAAAGCAAAATTCCTCCACTGTTCATGGAACACTGGGAAGCAAAGAAAGATCTCCAGGTAGAAAAGGTAGATCCAAACTACACCATCATCCTTTTCTATATTTTCCAGTGGAGCAATTCTATTTGTCCTGAACTTCTAGCAGTTGTTTGCAGTGTTTGAAAGAAGTTTAAAATGACCATGTCTTACTTGTCAAGACACAGGAGCTGTACAAATACTCACAAAAAGCCGTAAAGTACAAAATGCAAAGTTGCTTTCACTTTAGACCTGAAATTCAGGTGGGCTCACTCAGAGATTCTTCTACAATTCATGAACCCCAAGATCTATTACAGTGAAACTTAGTAGTTCCAACAGTTTGCAGTTTTTAACCACTTTGCAGCTTTTACTTCAGTGAAGGCTGGTGGCGCTACAACCCAAAAGAGGCTTCATAAGATCTAGCTAGAGAAACGGATAAACATTATAAAGCAAATATTTCAAAATTAGTTAATTATACTCCCTCCCTGTCCTAGACTATCTCACAGAGACTCCAGAAGCAGAATCCTAACTTTAAAGCTTTCAAATAAAGCTTTCTGAGGGAAGGAAAAAGCATAGAACACTAGCTTAAAAGTATTGTGGAAATTGCCTATGCTGTAGAAAGTTTCACATTACCAGGTTGACGTTACTGGCTTCTATGTGCTTCAGCACCAAGGTGGCGAGGAGCTGTGTGTCCCATTCAACAGCAGGATTATCTGGAAGATCCCTGAAAATGAGAAGAGCAGGAAGTCACTTCACTGCTGAGAACTTTAGAAAGACGATGGTAGAAAAGAGAGATCCTCTTATCAGAGAATGAAATCAAGATAAAATTATTTACCATATAAAACCACTGAACCTTACTTAAGAGTCTTACAAGCTTGTATATTGGAGAGTTGAAAGGGAAACCACAGTTCCAGCACCCTCCTCACAGATTTGCCAAGGTCTCCCTTTCTTACCATTGAGGCAGACTTTCTGACTGCTTTGCTTTAAGTAACATCTATTTTGTTCAATGCTCCTTGCTCACTATTCATCCCAATCAAATTTCTTTCTCTCTTTATTTAAAACCCCTTTTAAAACACATTTTCCTGAAAGACTTTCCAGTCACAATCTAATGGTGAATTACATATGAAAAGCAACAAGCAAACTCTCATTTATACAGGAATAACACATTAACCTCAACCAGAGGACAACAGAGCCATAATTACATTGCATGGATTTGATAGTAGTTCTTCATCTGTTTATTTTACGCTTTGCATACCAACTGGGTATACCAAGCATTCCGTGATTGAATGCTCTGCCTGGGTATTTCAGACTGCAGGCTTCTAGGGGCGGGGACCATGAGCCAAATGCAAAAGAACACCAGACAGCCAACAGAATGATTCCATATTTACACAACTGAGAGCTGAATTTGACCCCCCAGTCATTATGTTTGAATGAAGCCAAGAAAACAAGCTTGCAAAGTTAAAAAGGTTATTAGTAACAATAGGATAACACGCAGCTGCTAAAGACCAATAATGACATGTTAAACTGGTCTTTTTCTCAGACCTTTTCCCTCCTCTGATAGTCTGATAATTGCTGAGGGGGTTTAGCAGAAAAGCGGCTACACAGCCTTCTCACACAGACACGTGGGTTTGGATCTGAACTGATCCAGCTGTTTGCTGCTGAGAGCAGGGGCGCTACCTCCCAATGCTCCTCGGGCCTTGTTGACTCCCCAGACAGCAGGACGAGAACATCTGCAAAGAAACATCAGCAAAATGTCTCCTTGGCACATTCCAAAGTAAAGCTCAGCCTGGGTCGTCATGAGAGGTCTTCTGGCCACAAATTTTCCCACTGCTGTTAACAGTAGTAGTAGTAGAAGGAAGAGCCTAAAGTACAAACTGACCATCAGCATTTTACCCGTCGTGTTACATACTCCTGTCCAGTACAAGTCAAAATAATGTGCTATTAGAAACCCCAGCAACAAGGGAAGGTGTTTCTACATTTGTGTACACATTCTAGCTATGGTCCCTGTAGCGGTATTACCAACAACAGAAATTTTTGGTTCTGTTTGCAATTCCCTCTCATATAGACAGCACCTTTGCCTGATGTATAGAAGATATTTGAATTTCATCATAGGAAAGATTCTTTGGTACATCTGGTGGCTGTCTCATCAATTTAAACCTGCATCTCATCTGCTCAAGACAAAAACTTTCACATCTCATTTTGAAGAGGAAGTGGCCCTGTTGACCCCAAAGGCATTACAAGTCCCACCATGACACAGCAAGCTTTAAGTGAAGCACATTTTAAAAATACGCTTCAGCTAAAACATCCCAAGCAACATGCACACTGAGTAGAGTCTAAACGCAAGTCTAACAGTGCTTCAGTTGTTCAAATGGTACCTTTGAGGTTATGTCAAGGCTTAATCTGATAATCTTAAAGAAGTAAATTAGTAAATTAGATTCTTCACTGCCACTATCAAACAGCATCCCCTTTTCGGACAGGGGTTAAATGGAGCTGTGGAGGAAGTGAAGAGTCCCACTAAAACAGGAGGGGTACTCCAACAGTGAGAGGTTAGAAAAAAAAGTAGGGCTTGGAATTTATGTTGTTCAGGAGGTTTTGGTGTCATAGCCACTGCACTCAGCTTTATTGGGCTGTTTCCAAAAAGGTTGCCGGGTAGTGGAGCAGGTTTTAACTAGTTTAGACAGATAAAGATCACCCTCGTTCAATGGAAATGAACAGCTGGAGGCAACGGTTTAGAATCCCTGGAAACAAAACAATCTGAAGGCATGAGCAAATTAACTCTAAGAACACTGAACTGATTAAGGCGGAATATTCTGCAAAACATTCTGCTTCTACCCACTCACTGCTGCTCATGAATGACCACTCGATCCCAGCAAGGAAAAGGAATTCTTTTTCTTGCATAATATCATTTGTCAGGCACCAAAGACAGAGAAGCTGATCTTGCCAAACAAGACACACATGTACATAAGCACATTTATAACTCCTTAATACCCATGATGGCCCGCTGAAGTATTCTTAGCTCATTCTGCAAACATGAAACGTGACACACAGGTTAAGTGACATGCTCAAAGTCACCCAGAGCAGTCAATAGCAGAATTGGCAATATATCAGTCTAGACTGCTCCAGGAAATTACTTTTTTTTTTTTTGGTAAGAGTTTGTATAATACTTTGTAAAATCAAAAATTTAAGAGTTACCATGATAGTAAGGACCCCACTGAAAGCATGAGACCAATAACTTTCTGCCTGTGCTCTGGATATCTATAATTGGGTCCAGGTAAGGGTGAAAAGGTGACTGAGAAAACCAAGTTCATATACACCATATAGCAATGCACACAGGACACATTCTTACAGGAGGTCTCTACATGCTCTAGGAATTTTGCAGGGGCATACAAACTTTGGAAACTGCTGTAGTTCACAAGATCATCTATTCAGTACAAAATATTTTTCCTAATATCGTAAATCAGTCCTCATCAAACCTGAAAAGTCCACTGACTTGTTGCACTATTGAAATAAGTTGCATTCAGTATGTTTTTACCTTCAGGACTTTGTATCAGAAACATTCAGCATTTAAACGGTTAACTCCACACTGCCTTTCTGGCTAAGGCTGATAATGCCTCTGAGCTCAAGGTCGAAGAGCTGAGATAAAAAACTATAAAGGAGTGAAAATTAGCACATTCCCTGGAGCAGACTGGAGCTTGTCCCAGTAGACACAGTTCCCCAGCCCTCCCCCCTGTCCTTTCCCCCAGAGAGCTCCTTGCTGCTGCTGTCAGTCACTGGGACAGATCAAGATATAAATCCCGCACTGGAGAGGCCTCCCAGGTCACACTGCTGGAGAGTGCTGGTGGGAAGGGTAGAGGGGTTTGGTCACTTGGCCTCATTTCCACCAAACTATTACGGTCTGGAAGTGATGTTTATGGGCATTCCACATGACTGATACTGAATGCAGGTGGCTGCTTTGGATGCAGCCCTTGTTCACCAGGGAAAAATAGGGAGATGCATACAAGAAGCAAAAAAAAATTATTTTAATGGAATAAGGCTCAGAAATGTTGTTTTCCCAGCTATTTTCAGTGAAAGCCATGCTGTGCACTGTACAGGGAATTCACAGCTGTGCCAAAGGATCTATAGACTGAAGAGAGAGAGAAATTGAGAATTATGGTGCTGCAGTTGCCACGGTATGGAGTAGCGTCTGTCTCTCCTCACTGATTTCAGCAGGACCAGTCATGGGACACATTGTGTTCCGAAAACAAAAACCTGTGCCTTTCTATTTACCCATCCACTGTTGGCAGTGAGAACTGGACAGCACCCCTGGGTTTCTCCTTCTCACCCCCTTGCTTTCCTCCTTGCCAAGCTGAGGAGACAGAGCAGACCCTGGCACCTGCAGTTCCCCTTCCCAAGGTCTGCATAGGAAGAATGTGGTGGATGTCCTGGATATCTTGGCCCAGACACCAGAGAGCTACAGGAGGGCCACAGCAAATCACATCAGCACATTTAACCAAAATCCAACCTTGCGCAGATCTTGCCCAGCAGTCTTACAGCTGGCTGAATGAAAGAAATGTTAAAAATCACTGCCTGATGCCAGCTCCTCTTCAGGCCTCTTGCCTGCTGTGGGCTGTGGAGCGTGGCTCCTCTTATGCCTCAGCCTTGGCCATTAAAACACCGTGCATGTTGCCAGTAACGTTATCCCTGCCAGCAGCCCGGACAATTTTGTAGGGTCATCTTTCTAGGAACGTTTGTGCTCAAGATGGTGAGATTCTTGTCATTTGGAAGCTCTCTTCTGGCCAAGATAGAGATTTAAAAACCTTCACACTTATATATTGCCAAGTTACACCCTTCTTACATGATATATTGCTCAATCCCTGTCCAATTTTCCACTGCTCATTTTCCACAGATCTTTTAGCAACAGCCAGTGCATTTATACGTACAATCTTCTTTCAAAGCCTTCCATGGAATTTATTCTGCTCATGAACTAAGCTCTCATGACTGCTCTAAAGGTTATGTTAAACTAAACAGTTGGTCTATGCCATGTCCACGTGGCTTAACAAACAGCAAATGGGCTGTCCTATAGGGGACACTTGCAGCTAGAATAACCTTGAGATCTGTTCCTCCTGAAATCTGTTGGACTGGGCAATCCTCGGGCCCCTGGGTGCACCATGAAGCCGTGCCTCTCGTGATGTGACAGTCACTTTGATGGGGACCGGCAAGTGCCCTCTCTGCCCTCACATGGAGCCTTTACAGGTGGCAATAGGGAAGGGAGCGGAGTGGCAATAGGGTTCCTTCTAGAAGATGTTTAGGTCTCCATTAATACATTCTGAGACACCAGAGCAAAACTTTCAAGGTACTAATGTGATTTTCCATTCCACTACACACCAAAAGGGTCCAGATGAAAGAGCTTTCCCATTTCAATAAGAAGCCTTCTTATTCTGCAGCATGACCTTAATCAATCCAAAACTAGGGACCAGGAAACATTTTCTTATAATTTCTCCTCCTTATCCCTCCTCTCCCCAACAAATTATTTTATATTAAATCAGCACAAAGGTCGGTACATGGATGGTGGATTACAGAGGAAACAGGTGAATGGCTGTGCACAAGGTTCTCAGCTGAGAACAATAACCGCAATGTGTTTGTTGGAACAAAGGATGCCCTTTGTATAGTTAACTGTATGAAATGAACTTCTGGGCAATTGAAACTGGATCAAAAAGCAAAAGATTCCACAGAACAAAATGACGTGAGTGCACAATTAGTGAAAAAGCCACATGATGACTACAGGCCATCGGTGACCTTTATATCATAGCATCAAAGTAACCGAAAAAATTGTGTAAACAGAAATTATTTCATGCTTACTAAAGTAGAGCAGAGAATTTTTATTTTTGAGATTATGCTAAGATAAGACAAGACAGACTAGCCCTAGATCTTGAAGCAGAGCCTCTAAATCCTTACATTAAGAACTGTTTATAAATTTCTCTTCCTATAATGGCCAATTGCAGACAGCAGGGAAATATTGCTGCTAGGCTGCATGTACATCTCTGATTCAATTGAAAAAAGCCCACTTACACAAACGATCAGCATCCTGCAACACCATGTTATACAGAGAACAGATGCTGTATGCTTACTGGAATGTGACAATCTACAATTTAGGAGAGAAATGGACTAAACCAGGATGCTAACTGTCAAATGAAAAGCCACCTACGACAGAGAATCTCAAGCTGAAATTTTTACACCAGCAGCTTCCTCCGTCTCCTCATAGTAAAGACACCTAAATTATTCTGAGATTTGTATTTTAAGATTGGAAATAAGAATCTTAGGTTTTGGTGTAAGTAGAGGGTAAAGGAAATGGTGAATATGTCAGCAACTGGAATATCAAAAATAAAATACACTTCAAATATTTCACAAAAGGAAAAAAGCAGAACGGACACAATCCTTTTCTCCCGTCCTTAACTTTTGTAATGTGTAAGTTTGGACCTACTTAAAATAAATTTCCAGGGTAAATTAAAGAAATCTAGCTGCCAGGTAAGTGTTGATGTCACTAATGTGGCCATACCAGGCAGAAGTCATGTGTAAAGAGAAAGAACACAAAGACAGAGAGTGCTCCGTTCAGCTTGCTCAAATGTCCAGGCAAGCTGTGCATGCTTCTCCACTGAGCTACGTAAAAACACAGTGCACCTCTGACAGATAATATTCCAAGTACCTCCATAACTCCCCAAAGGTAAATGGTAATTAGATGTCTAGGGAACAAACTTTTTGACTTGGGCATGATCATGTGTTTCTGTTCAAGAAATAAGCATCCTTTGGGTTTAAATTCAAAGGAATTATTACAGCACACAGGACTGCTTGTTTGCAAAGATGCATCCAAATGTCCCTGTACTCATTTATTTTTTTAAATGAATTATTGATGATTTCTCAGCAGAGTTTAATGTCTATTCACAGAGATGACACAATTGCTTATCATAATTTGAAATCTGGTATTCATTTGACGTCTGTGCCTCAGTGCCTTGTTGATAAATTACAGCACAAAGCTCTGTAGGAACAAGTTCATATTCAATGTCTCCAAACAAAAACAATTGATGGTGCCTTTCAAGAACAGAAACGCATAGAAACTACAGCAGCTAAAGCTAGCTTTAAAAAGTAACTTTTAAAAACTAACTCAGAGAGGGCATCTGACCCTGCTGTGTAAGACAGGAAACAAAATTCAGCTCAACTAACTCTGAGTTAATCGCTGATTTAGTCACAGCTTTCCTATCTTCCGCTCTTCACACCTCTGAAACGGAAATAATTGCATGTTCACACCTATGTAAAGAAGTTTTAGATCCTTCTAAGAAAAGTGTTATGTCTGTTCTCCGCTTTCTAGACCGAAATCTAAAACACATGTCTTGGCAATTCTGGGTACTGGGAACCCCCCAAACCTGTCCTTTACTCCTTGCATTGTCTTCCCACAGAATATGGAATCAAGTTCAACATCTTTGTCCTGACTTGACGGCTTGGCCCAAAACATAGAACAGGCTGTGTAAAGCTCCAGAATGATGGATACGGTGAACAGCTCTGCCTCTGTGGTGCAGGGGAACTCTGCAACAAGGATAGCATCTTCTCAAGCAGTTAGGACTTCCTCAGGGGCTGGTGCCAAACAGTGAACGGACTCCCAAATCATGTGTCATCACAAACCGCTTTGCTTTCAGCTGCAAATACCAGGAATACTTCCTTGGAACATATCCTTTTTAGCAGAAACACAGCAATACTTAAAGTTTAAAATTCCCCAGACTCTCCAGAGCACACAAGAAAGCTGAGATATTTGGGTCAAATGTTATCCTAACAATGGAGACCCTGTTTGCCAAACCACACGTTTGGGTTTGGGTGTGTCACCTGCTGGGGACCTTGCTTTGGTCACGTAGTGGCAAGGTGTCACTATGCAATACTTCAGCTAAGGAACATGATTTCTGGTAGGGTCACACTGGTGGGAAACAATATTTCCAGCATATGTCTACAACTCCTTGTCCGATCCTTGGTCTCACACAGAAAATCACATCTGTGGCTGCCATGCACTTAGTATGCAGCACTGGCCCAACGCTGTGCTGCAAACATATGACCTGCAACAGGAGAAACAAGACCTGGAGTCTCACGTGCAAGCATCACACTCCATGTGTGACACCTTTATTATTACGGCGCTGCTGGAACGTGCTCAGGAACTAGTGCGAAGAACACGTCAGAATCTGTGTAGTCATCATCACTGATTGATCAACCACACAACGCAGTGAGCACTGAACACCTTGCTGTCATGCACAGCTTTGAATTTAGCTGCCAGAGGAAGGAGTGGCCCCCAGTTCATTCACTCCAACCTACGCTGAGAAGCCCGAGCTTGAATTTAAGCAGAAGCCCGCAACGGGTTGTTTGCAAGAACCACGCAGTGCCATGGGGTGTATCTGGATCCTTGGTGAGACTGGTAGTAACAAAACAATGAAGTTAAAGTCCCTGAAGAGAATTCTTTAAAAAGTAAAGCAGTTCCCCCTTACCTTTCACCCTCAGGTTGGGTACTGGTTTTTATGCTACCTTTTATCCCCAACTTTCATTCATGTTTGAGCTGCAATCACTTTGCACGCACACTACGTGCCAAGCCAAGGCCCATTACAGCCCTTTGTCCCGGACAGCCATGATGTGACCAGACTACACAATGTGCCCGCCAACTGAGTGGGGCCCACAGCTCCCACATCAGTGACACATTTTCGGCCAGCCAGAATTTAGCCTTTTCTAGCACAACCAGCGGTTTCCAGCACTACAGACTGCCAACACTTACTTGCCAAGAGCTGGGCAAGAAGCCTCCCTTTCATTTCAGAGGAGCTGGACTTCTGCGTGATCTGTTGGGGGCCATTAACAGAGTTCACTGAAAACATCAGTCAGAGGCCAGACTTAGCAGTCTCATGAGGTTTGGGGCTGCCATGCTGAATTATGAGTCAGCAGTTCCTCCTCTGGCCCACTGAAGTGTGGTTTGGGCAGCAGACAATAGTGCAGTGTGAAATGAAGTCAATTCCGCTCACATCTTGCAGAGGTATGCAGGAAAGTAGACCATTAAAGTCCCTACCCAGTTTAGGAAAACAGGAATTCACCAACCTTCTTCTGAGTAAAAAGTGCATTTCTGGTATTTGTCCCAAATGACTGACAAATAACAGACCTATTGGCAACATCTGGCAACCTCATCTGTAGACCTCTAATAAGAGAAACATCTTCAAACATGCAACTCTGGGATCTTAGCGCAAAATTGCTGGGCAAAGGTACATATGTAGCAGGACTTCAACACCTCCCTAAGGCCGAGAAGATGTTTGATGGAAATGCTCAGTGGAGAGCTTGAACAGTGCAGACTATAGCAGTTTGTGGCCTTGGGGAATTTTGCTCCACATTCCCAGAACAATCTGCTCTTGTCTATGTCAGCTCCCAGAGGAGGGATAAACTGATCTGAAACTAAAAAAGGTGGACGCATCTCTACTCACACCTAGCTCCTTGGGCTCAATTACTTACCACTATAGGATGTCTCTGGCCACTCCGCTATTTCTGACAATAATAGGGGAAGAACACACACCACATCTCTCCAAAAGCACCATCTGTACTACAAGGAATGAGCATCATTAGGCCTGTATGAAATAATCAGGCAGTTCCCAGAATAGCTCTTAGCACTGCTCACTTCCTCATTATTATTATTGGCTTTGCCATAGTGCCTAGGAATTCATCTGGGGCCCAACAGTCTAAGTTGTCCTGAAAGAGAACAAGAAGCCCAGCAACCCCACAATAAAAACTTATGGTTTAAAACTGAAATACAGATCACCAGCAAAACCAGGACCCTGAGGAGCAGACCACAGGACTTCACTCCTTCCTTACTCATTTCTTTTGTTTAGTAAAATGATTTGAAAAAAAAGAACAGTGCAGCAGGGCAGAGTTTGGCACAGGGTACCTTAACCCAGGCACCAAGAAGCCATGTCCAGCTAACACGAGTCCTGGCACCATGGGTTCAAGTAGGACAGACCTCCAGTTTCAAACTGTTGGGCAGGAGGCCCCACTCTTCTGGCAGAAGAGCAGCAAGCGGGCAGGTGGAAGTGGAATGTAGTGTGTTCTTCCTAGCTAGGTTTTTACTACAGGAGTGGCACATGAAGTTCCTGACATGCATCGTAACATGCCCAGGACTTCACAGTGGAAAAGGTACAAACCCAAGAGGAAGGAACAGAAAGTCTCTTACAGCAGCCAGCAAAATCCTTCAGAGGCAAATTACTGAAATACCACAATCTGTATATACCAAATAAACCTAGCACCACTTCATCGCAACCTTAATATTAAATCTGTTTGCTCTTGGAATGATAAATACACCACACTACATAGACAAAAACTGCAGTTCTGATTCTGGCCCGGGTAAGTCATACAGAACTTTGCCACTGACTTAATGGCATGGGCCAGAGCCTCAAAGAGAAGGACAGCCAAAAGCATAATTGCTCCTACCAAAGAGATTGACCTTGGTCTATTCCATGCAACAAATAAACTGCTGTCAGAAACCTCAGGAGAAAGCTTGTAGCCAAACCAATCCCTCAGCCACTTTAATTAATCATCTAGGAAGAGAATGCACAGAATAGTCACTTCATGGACATTTATTTCTCATGCCAAAACTTATGTAGATACAGATGCAACTTCAGCAGAGATCTCCAGAGGACGATGGCCTGGTTCCAAATGCAGCTTCCCATGTCACAACATTCCAGCTTCCCTGTACCAATTCCATCCAGAAAGCGGTTCCCTGACTCCTCAGCCTCCCACAAACAACCGCCTCCTGCAATCCATTTGATCTATGCAATGACATGGGAGCATTACTTCTCGAAGTCATGGTGTACCCACCCATGATAACACTGAGGTTCTGATGCCCTGAGCTCTCTAGCTGGGTGCAAATTCTCTTACTCCCATCCAGTCACTTCCTTTTGTAAGACAGCTTGCATCAAGCAGTTAAACACCTATCTTAACTGTGAGCTTGATCCCACAAATTTCACTGACATGCAAAGTTTCTGCTCATGCAAACAATCCTCTTGCAGGCACTGTCTTGCCAGCCCCATCCATGTGAATGCCCTATTTACATGATTACATGAACAAGCTCTAGGCCAGGCCCTGCTCGCTCTCTGCAGCCGGCAAAAACCCGCACTGGCTTCCAGGGCAGCCCAGCCAGGAGCTATGAACTATGCTTGGAACTCAATTTGCAACAGCTAAGCAGGCCTCAACGACAATGAACAAAATGAGTACAACAACGCAATGACCTTTATCGTGCAGCCTTCCTCCCCTCCGCTCTCTGATCTAATGGGAGCGTTATGCAATGGTTTTGCTATAGCAACAGCCGGAGCGATCGGCAGTAACCCGGCTGCTGCCTGCTCGGCTCGGCTCAGCTCGGCCAGTGGTGCCGCGGGGCTGCAACGCAGCCGCCGACCTTTGGCCCAGTAGCGAGCCTCCCGCTCGCCCAACAGCGCTGCCGGCCTGCGTACGGTGCTCACAGCGCGGGCGAGCGGGAGGCTGCTGGCAGCCGCCAGCCTCCAGCCTCCAGATGCGCTTCGAGGACCAGAACAAGGCTGGCGAAGGCTGGAAATAATTAACTCCTGCAAGAGGGGGCTTCGCGCTCCAGCAGCTGCCTGCAGTGGCCCAGGAGACAGGCCACCGCGCAGCGCGAGTGGTGCTTCGGCCCCCGACACCACTGCAGGAGACCAGGCGGGGCGAGTAAAGATATCAACAAGCTTTAAAGAAGGGAACAGTTATCTTTTTTTTCTTCATGAGTGGCAGACGAGCGAGGATAATGAACTGGAGCTGGGAATGTAACGTCCTCACCAAGCACAGCGTGCTACGAATTGCACGTACCCGGGTTGCATGGGGGTGCACGGCCTCGCCCCGTGGCACAGAACCCGGCTGGCGCAGCATCCCAGCCCTGGGCTCTGGAGAACCTCACAAGTACTGGGGGCACAGGGAGAACCTCGGAGACAGGGAAGCTGTGCTCTACAGGTGCGTTGCTAAAATGGTTATTATAATCTTACAGCACCATACTGTAAGAAAAAGTTGCAGCTTGCCAACCTGCAGCCATGCCATCACAGTACCAGCAGGACTACTACTTCAGCACTTTTACAGCATTTATTTCCACACACTAACAGATGTTCATTAACTAACCCCCCTGTGAAGCTGGTATGGGGAAGTAAGCAAGTAATAATCTCCACATTTTATAATGAGAGAATTAAGAGCTAAGTTAACTCTCCCTAGAGAGCCCGAGGCAACAGCGCTGAGTCAGGGGCAGAGCCTGGGACCGAGCTTTTGAGTTCCCGGCACGCAGCACAGCCGCAGCCCAGCGCTGCATCACCCACGCTCACTCCAGGAATACATTTTACTGCCTGGGGCAAAGAACAATCCATTTTTCAGCAGGCCTCTTATATGTGCTCTGCAGAGCCTCATGTATTCCTGGGTACTTGGACAGAGCAGAAAACACATTCACAGTTCCAAACTATGCACCATGGCACCAACATCATAGGAGCTGCTTAAAAGTACCCGCCAAAACCTGTCGATGGTCAAAGTGTTGACCTCTGCATCACGTAACTGTGCTCTGGACTGCATTGCTATGACACAGCCCTGGATGACTGTTTCTAGCAATATTCTTCGCCACTTTTCCTTACGCACATGTTATTTAGGAGTAGTCTACACAAACTCATGTCTTGCCCTAAAATATTGCATTCTCCAGTAAAACCTCATTATCCCCAGTAAGAGGTTATATGGATTTCTTTACTTTGCTATGATGACAAGATCATTGTAACGAGAATGGTCCCTGCAGATACAGCACTGAGAAGCAGGAATGCCTTGGTATCAGAACCCCGTCTGACAGCTAGATCTTCATCCACATTTATGGTTGCATCTAAATATAAATGTTTCATAAAAAACATTGAAAGGAAATTTGTTAGTTCTGGCTAAAAATTTAAGAACTGAAAAAGTTTGAATGAAATCAGTGGCTCAAGTCTCATTTTTGAAGAAACAGGATCATTGCAATAAAGTGTTCTTTGCCCCTTACTGGTAAGACTGGCTGAATTCTCTGATATTCTTGTATGAGTTCTGCATGCAGTACTCCCATTCAAGCCTCAATCTATTTGCACAAATTCTGCAAACCCTTTACTTCTCTTCCCTGCAGATCAAACCTCTGTCTGCCAATGTTTCTTGCAATATTATACAATGTCTTCTCCAAGGCAAACGATAAACCAGCCTTGGCAGCCCATCATGTGGCTGCTTACAAGAATAAGAGAAATGCTGAGTATTTGGCCTATGAAACAGAACTACAGGCAGAAAATATTTATGACAATGCTACTGTTTAAGTAAGAAAGACCATAATTTATTACAGATGTGACCCTTCCTTCCAAAACGAAAGGTTTAAATATTGCTGATGCTGTGTAATGACATGAAGTAGAATGCACTTAATGAAGACTACATCCAAATTATATTGTGAATTGATTCCTTTCATACCCTACCATTTTGCACCCCAAAATAAGCACAAATTTGGCTTCTTTCAAGCATTGTTTGCCCGACCTTTCCATGCTCAGAAGGCTTAAAAACTGATGTACAGGAAAACATTCATCCTTCATCTGAAAACAGACACCACATTTACATATTTAACAAAATTCAGTTAAATATTAACTATTAAAGAAGAGAAAATTACACATAACTCAGAAAAGAGTTTTTAATCTTACAGTCACAAAAACTATAAAGAATGTAGAAAGTATGTTCAGGGAGGGAAGGCTATATAATGAATTATTTCAGTGCAAGTAGTAAGTGCAGAGAAATAGACTGCAACATTAAAATGAGAGTGTGTTGAAATCACTGTATAAGGAGTATGCAGGTAGAACAAGATAGTTAATATGTGACTTGTTAGAAGAGGGGGCATGACTCGGCATGGAACGGTAATCAAACTGTTTTAATTTAATGCTTCAGTTGGTACAGAAGGATCAGATAACAAAATACTCATCCCAAATCCCATTTCAGTTTCTGAAGAACTATTTCAGTTCCCTGTACTGCAGTAAAAATATTTTTTTGTTTTTAATAAAAACTGATTGAAGAAGCTACAGGAGGCAAAAGATGCTCAACGATGTCCAGCAAAGCATTCATTTCCCTTGTTACCGATCTCTCGTTCAATAAAACAGATTATGGGTCATAAAACACCATCCACATTTCCAAAATCTAGTGTACATTAGGAAAAAAGGTGGACATGTGACAAATGAAAACATACACTTTCCATTTGCTTCACCAAGTTCTGCTTCCTACTTTTAAAAAGTTGATGTTGTATCACCAAAACAGCTATGCTTCCTACAGAACAAATTACTTTGACGTATTGAGTATCCTCTACACCATCTTACTCACTATAATGAAAATATCTATGTATTTTTTAACAATTTGTTAGCATTACCTACCTCCTAACAGAGTATCTTGTTCTATTCCTAGTTGCTGTATGTTGCGAATTCTGGATTGTTGGCACTCTTTGTTGGTGGGTTAAACAAAATTCCTATTTGGTGTTGGGGTTACATGAAACGTACTCCCAACGTAACAAATGTCCCTTTAAGGAATTTATTCTTTTTAATAGTTTGCTCTAATCTGAAGTACTGCACCCACCAACTTCTAATTCAAGCTTACACTAGAACCAAAAAACTTTGCAATTTCATGTATACTGACTGAACTAAGGCCAAAGGGAATAAAACCATTTAGCTTTCACGTGAACTCAGAAGAAGAAAGGCTTCTTTGGCAATATAATTACAGAGCACAGATCTTCTAAGAGGAAATGAACTACAGGGATTTATATGATTAGACTTTTTTTTTTTCCCCTTTCCTTATTATCGATAGCTAGAGCTCTCCTTCACTCACCCCGTCCAGTCTGACAGCATACAATGAGGAAATTCTTAGCAGGCAGGAACAGGGACTGTTACAGAGAGATGTTTCAATGGGACACTGTTATGAAGTAGAATGCATCAAAGATTTTTTCACAAGGCCCACCATCCTCATTTTGTGTATCTGCAGCTCTAACACCTTCCTGAAACTGATTAAAGAAGGAAGCAGCGCCTGTAGCCCCTTACTAGTGCTTTCTTTGCCTGGCTTGTTAGAGAGATTATGGCCAAGCACATACTGTGCTGTTTGGAATCTGTGTGGTCCCAGCCAGTCCAGTTTCGAGTATCTCGTCCATCTTGGTTGTTGCTGCTGAGGAGACCTGAACAACACTTCAGCTATATCAAGAGCTTGTTTGTACAAGGAACTGAGGCTCTGTTCCATCCCATAACCTTTCCAATATCCAGACAAAGCCGGAGTAGGCAACTGTGAAACACTTCACGCTCCCACATTCAAATGCTGGCAACACGCCGGGTTGTGGCAGGCAATACTCAAGGACAGTGACTAGTTTACTTAGTCATCTTGGTAACATTGTAGTTGACCCGGGTTGACCAGATCAGTGTGACTTCATCATCATAAACAGAAGGAAACAATTGCAACAAGTGGCGGAGCTAATTACTGTAGGTTCCTTCACTAAACAGACTTTCTCAAACTTGTGTGTCTCACGTTCATGACCTTTGGCCTGCCTAAGCATTCAAACCATTCTGTGTAGATACCCGTGACAACGAAGTAAGTTCCAGCTGTTTACTGTGTACCATAGATCTCTATATATTTATTACCTACACAGCCCCTATGGTTCACAAGAAGCAGTCAAGGTTATAAACACCTATTTACATTGTGTCAGTGCTCTAGGATCTCTACTGCAAGTCTGCTAGTTACAAGGTACAACGTAAAGTGCACGTTCTACCTATTAAGTGTGTTTACACTGGTTTACCTTAAAGCCTCTCTTTCTCTCGCTCTGTACAGTAAGGCAGCTGTGGAGATCATCTGAGACACTAAAGCAAATGGTCCCCTGATGTAATCATAAGGGAGCTGGAGGAAGGGCATTTTCAGCAAGAACCTTGACAGCAGAATCTGCTTCTGTTTAAGCCTGACTTGCTCTCCTAGGAGAAGCAGTATGACAGAATGTTTTGCAAAAGATTTGCATTTATATGCGTGGCTCAGTCCTAAATGTTGCTCCTTGTCCCTACAATAATTACACCAACTGCTCAGTGGAGATGTTTTCTAAATTGAAATAAATAGAATCAACACAGACTTGAGTTAACTGCACTGTCACACAGCATGAATAAAACTCACTGATGGATACTCTTGGCTAGCATTCAGCAGGGATTTGGTCATTGCTATTGTTATGCAAACTGCATTTTAAATGGTGTGCTAGCAGTTTAAAAATCCCACTTCTGTCTAACGTTTATGCACTACTGTTACCAGTAACTCCTAGGATTCCTCAAGTAGAGGTGCATATTTACCTCTGTCACACAGCACAAAGGAAGAAAAAGAAATATTTCAGAAAATAGGTATGTACAGCTGTAAAACCATAACACCAACATTTCTCCAACACCAGACCATTCTTTCTCATGCTGCCTGATGAAGTGCTACAGTAAAAGAGACTCCTGGACCTTCACTTGGTTTTGTAGTTTACATATCCTTTAGATGATCTGACAAAATGACTGCCAAACTTCTAAACATGGTCACTTCCTTTATCATCCCAAACAGACAAAGGTTGTTTCAGTTCACTGCTAAGGCACTGAGGCATGCACAGGTCTCATCTGATTACAGAGAGCCTGTAACGCCCCGAGGCTGTAGAGACTGTCAACACAGCTGTCCCTGTGTGCTAAGACAAACGTCCTGCTGGGCAATCTCGGAATCAGAATGGAAACACATCTTCTGAAATGGATTAGGGGTAAGGACAAGGACTGTAAATAGGCCAGGCAGCCAGGAAAGTTTATAAGGTATTATTAAAGGAGTTCTATTGAGCTGTTAGAAAGTGCCTTGACCCTGGTGCTGTTTTGCAAGTCTAAGCATTCTTAAGTATTTTATTTCTCTTGTCACCTGTTGCTAGCAGAAGTATATCTAAATTAACGTCTTCTGAGCCTGTCTTGCGTTAGACACACAAGACCACACAGAATATGTAAAAAGCTCACAAAGAAGGGAGGTGCAGAGATCTGCATGCTAATGGCATAATCAGTTCTTGCAAGGAAAGCAGTCTCGCTGCACCAGCACAGAGGGGCTCTCGCCTCCCCCATCCAGCTGAGATGCAGTGCTCACTCACCCGGGCGCAGGGCTGTGGTACCACAGCAGTACTGCTCTGGGGACCCTCCTGAGCTACCCCTGCCCGGCCACATCCCTGCAGAGCAATGCACAGACCCCTCCTGCTCACCTCAGGGAGCACGATCCTTGCAGAATTTCTTGTTGCCTCTGCTGAATAACAGATGAATAGAGAATGCTTTAACAAAAATGTGCCACTCCGCTAAATCTTTCATTAAAAGATCTCCAAGACTTCTCAAAACATGTGACACAGCAGCCACATTGCCCTCCCTTTGAGGTACAACAGCCATAATGGACATCCTTGTATGGGGATAATGTGACATGGAGAGGACAGAAAATCCTGGCACCACTGCAGTCCACAGCAAAATTCTGCTCCTTACTGGAGCTCTGCTCAGGAACTTGTCTCTTCTGACACACTCTGCAGCAGAAGCAAACTACAGCAACCCTGTCTCCCAGTCTGTGTAAACACTGAACAAGTCCGTCTCCTGAATTCAAATCCCGAGGGTTAAACATTCCCAAATTATGGCCAATACAGATCATTTTAAGGCCAAACTAGTCTGGGCTACATTGTTTAAACATTAAGTTCTACAGGTTTCCTTCTCTAATATCTCTTTTTAAATTATTTTTAACTGATTTTCTGGTCATCTGTGGCCTAGAAAATGATTGATCCAGAAGACATCTACTCCAACATCTGGGCTTTCTTTAAACAAATTCACAAAAATGATGAATCTTCTCCTACGTAACACTATTCCTTCCTATGTCCATGCTTTTGGTGTTGTACTCATGACTAGAGGCTCACGCACTCACATCTCAGCATGTACATTATGCTGGATAAGCCAAAAAAAAACATTTTCAGTTGAAAGCTTGCCCAGACATCTAATATCTTATCACTGAAATCTGAAATTTTCTTTTGCTCTGAGTCACTGATAAAAAATTTACTTCATGGAACATCTGAAGTGGGGGGGGAAGAAGAAAAACAGCCACGTAAATCAGGCTCTCTAAAAGCACTGTCAGTGAGCACTTCTGTCCCTATGCCTTGTCTCTCTCAGTTAGGCTGCTCAAATGGCCAGTGATTGTCTCTGACATTACAAGGACATGGTACGGGCCCAACGCAGTGATGATCCCTGCCGAGGATGTGCTACTTTTCTCTCCCAAAGAAGTTTCATGGATGCTAGGATCAGCAAAATTCCTACCCACCTCTGCCTGAAGTGCAGGACAGGTTGATTTCAACTCCCTCATTTTAAATATGTGATTTAGTTACTTCAAAAACAACTCTATAGCTAAGCATAGAATTTAATTTTTACAGTTTATTGTATCAGCAAGCAGGGAGTATTTTTCCCCACTAAATGAATTTTTATTCATGGTTTGTGCAATTTTGAGTTGAAATGGAAGCTGGAGCTCAAAGTCATTAAAATAGGATTTAATAATTGTTTTCTAACAACTTAGTAAATTCTATTAGAATTTCTGGAAATACATGGAAAAGCTTACCAAAACATAGCATTAAAAAGTAACAGATCTAGTAAACAAAGACAATATTAACTGTAGTTAAGGAGATAAAGCAGTTGGTTTTGGAACACACATGCTCTTCAGGCATCTAAAAAATTAGCAGAACAGACTTTCACATCTATTTTTATTCACAGACCACAAGACAGAAAAAAGCTTTCCTCCCTCAGTTCTGAATGAGCTTCTTAACTCTGAATTACCTAGTTTCCAAATTAGGTAAGACGAGACAACTAAAATGGAGTCGTCGTGCACTCTAAAAAAAGTCTAGCGATTAGTCAGAGACCTCCATCAATTCAGTGGTTTTACTTTCTCTTAAACATTGGCAGGAAAAAGCATACTGCCTGCCTCTACTTTCATGTAAGTTATGTTATTAGACTACTTGAAGCTTAGTTCTTAGTACAGATGGTCATAAACGAACAGTAAATCACAATGTTGTATTTTAAACCATTTAATTTAACATAATAAAATATTAAGAATTATAATAAATTTTTATCCATTCTGCTCCAGTGGCTTTTGGTTTTGCAGTGGAAAAATCAGGCTTGCAAGCTAATTAATTCTTATGATTGATTGTAGTTACCATCGTTGTCACAGATTTTTAAAGCCGTCAGGGACCACTGTCATCACTCTACTCATACAACATGCTGTGTAACAGCTCAACAGATCTCATCTAACGAATCTCTTCCCTATGTTGATCCTCCTGTATCACTATCAAGCCATGTCATGGATAAAGCAAACAGCTCAAGCATCTTAAACATCCATCATCAGGCCTGTTTTCCACATCTTTCATCATTCTGGTGACTGTTTCCCAAGTATTTTCCAAATCTCAACATCCTTTTGGAAATGCAGATTTTATACCAGGATACGGAACTAGAACAAGAGACTCCCATACAATATGTGAAGAGGCAATAACATCTCCTTACTGCTATCCATTATTCCCTTGCTCACGTAATCCCATCCACATTCTGTGTTCTAGCTATGGCACTGGGAGCTGATGTTTGACTGGCTGCAGTTATGCCCTAAGAGCTTCTTTGTGTCACTTCATACAGTCAGCTTGTAAGTGTGCCCAAGAGTTTCATCTGGGTGTACTTCAATTACTAATTTTTAACAAAGAATCACTGACTTTTAGTATTTGACTGTAAATGGCTATATACATTTGTCAATACAGGCACTTTCCCATAATAGTTTTTGCTATTTATAATTCACTAGGTTGCTAATAGGTTCCCACTTTCAAAAACTGGGAAATACATATGCACAGGTGAAGAAATTTGTTTAAGTGACACACTGCAGTATTCATTGAGCTAGGCTTGGCTTAAAACAAAGGAATCTTGGCTCTCGTTTCCATGTTCAGGTTACTGAATACACTGCCTCAAGCAAATGAGTGTGCACTAATCACTTCAACTCCTTCATCTGTTTAAGTGCAGATGAAGGAGAGGAAACAGCGCAAAGATGCAGCATCAGCAAATTGGACAGGTACCTCCTGCAGCCGTGATGTTCATTTTACTGGTACAATAAAGAACTGATACACTTGGGTTTGCCCTCACGTTCTGCTGAGAGGACAAAAAGAGCCATTGGTCATTACCCTTCCACTGCTGAGCTGAAGCACGTGAACTCACTCGTATGGATTCAGTATTTGCCCTTGAACTGGTGTGGGCTGCATTTGGCACTCTGCTTTTAGATCAATATATAACCCAGGCGTAATCTTATCTGGCAGGAACAGGGATATTGGGGGGAGGGGGAGGAACACAGCCTCTAGAGGTGGGGAGAGCAGCTCTTCTAAATGTTAGTGGGTTAAGAATAGAAAGGTCAAATGCCTGCCTTATCAGAAGGCCCCATGTGCAAACAGGCACCAAGCTGCAGCAACCAGAGCACAAGCTGGGTATAAATGTCGGGCATTAGTTACTGCAGCTGCAAACACCAGAAGTAGAATGGTGGAACTGGGAAACCTCTCATGACACTTCTGGTTAATACAGGTCACTGGGAAAGTCCAACCGCCAAGACTGGCTGGAGATTACTTGAGTATTATAGCTGCTGTAGAGCCAGAGATCACTTGTGAGCTGTGTGAAGGCCCCAGCAAAGGTACTGTGGAAGGACACTGTGAGTGTTAACAGAATGAGCCACTGTAGGAGGGGGTATGGAACGCGTTGCTTATCAGACATCCTGTGCTGGCAGAGCACTGCTCCAGGTTGCTTTTGCAAGAGCATGCCTGTTCTCCTGGAATAAGGGTATATGAGGATGGAGATAAAAAGTCCTTCCTTACCTCCTTGTAGATACCAAGAGCACTAAATGTAGCAGAAGCTGTATGAGGACTCTGTACTGAGGGTCTTCAACTCTGCTTTACAGTACTTCTTTGAGCATAATGCATAAAGGATCGGGATGGAATACGAGACGAGGCAGCACAGGAAAAAATGTATCTATCTCCCTTAAACACTAATACATTTTTAGCCCTGTTCTAATTAATCTCCTTATTGGCATCCAAGGAAAGAGGCCAAAAGTTGTATCATGTTAGTCAGTAATGCAAGCAATCAACTTGAAGCAACAATGAAGTGTACCAACACTCACTGGTGTATAGAGTTACTCCATTATGAGTAATATTGCGTGGGATCTGTGTCTACAGTTTGTTCACCAGTGCTTTCAGTGTGGCGCCTTTTGCCTGCAAGAATTTGTCAATAAAATTAATCAACCAACCAATTGCCATTCTCAGAAAAGATCGGCAGTGAGCAGCCATGTTTGAGAATATCGCTGTTCCCTCTCTCCTGGTACAGGGGCTGCCCCAGAAGAAGGCTACCTGGCTTTGGGAAATAGATACAGGATAGCTACCCAGCACGATTCCCTCCTTACTGCAGCACAAAGAGCATTATTCTTGTCAGCCTGTCCCCAGCCGTAAACAACTATCAACAGACAGGGCTAATTACTGGTTAAAACACTAAGAAGAAAAAATAACTGCAAATAAACCAAGACTAAAGATATTTTGTCCCACAAAAGGGATAAACAGGGTTTGTACTCATAGCTTAGAGACCATATTCTAACTGTTACATAGCTACTTTCAGTGGTAAAGACAGAGTTACATTGAAAAACAAAAAAGAAATGCACCCATATGAAGCCATTGCTCTCTGAAAGATGATTTTAGTTTATGTTTGTTCCACAAAGTGACTACTCTGCAGTTAACTGGATTTGCCTCTAACTCCAGCCATAGGGGAGAACATCATAACTTACTTAAATTTGTAGGCTGCATCCTTTATGCAGCAGAGCTCCTAAACAGGCACAAATGGCTTATTTTGTACACCAGCATTACTCGGCATCTGTTCATCCCGCAGTTTTCTGCAAGCATCTGTTCATTCGCTGACATACACGCACTGCTCTACTGCATTACCAGCCTCACTTTCAGCCTAGAAACTCTCGAGTTCATTCATTTGAAAGAGCACAGATATACAGCAGCAGACATTTTTCACACACATGGCATTACTGAGTGCTATTCACAGTTGCTGCTTCAATCCAGAAGCTCCTATATTTTCAGTGATAGCTCTGATATGCTAATGATTTGTGATGTTTTCTGAACTCTCTGGGGGAAGAAAAAGACTGTATAAAAATGTAGGATGTTTTCCTTTTTATTCACAGCAAGAATGACTTTTTTATCCTATGAGTCACATCCCAAAAGCTTCACATGGCTGACAGCCTCAAGAGATGTAATATACATTCTGGAGAGCCACTACAGAGGAGAGAGAGAGAGAGTCTTTTCCATCTCTCATTTCTTGAGCTAAGAGTTTAATTCAACTTAATTCAATTTAGCGAGTAAGGAATACAACCCGAGTCTTCCAGCAACATAGTGACATCTTCTGAGTCGCTATGAATTTGAATGAAATAATTCAACCTATGGCGATTCTCCTACAACCCCTCCTGGTTTTGTTATGTAGAAGGCAATTTTCAAAATGCTGCCTCAGCTTGGATGTTTATTGTGTGTACATGTCTGCCTGCTACAAGTCCTCTCTGTGCCTCTCAGTCAGACACGCGCTGTCGTTTTCTTGGCTCTCCGTCACAGATGCCAACAGTGTAAAAGCACAAGGGTATTACAGAAATACCAACCTTCTTCCTCCCCGTTTAACATGTTCATATTTCAAAAGATGATTATATGAGCACATTTATTGCAGCTGAGACTGTTTAAAGATTCAAAGGCATTGGACAACTAAAATGTACAGCCTAACATGACATTAAAAGCAAGTTCAGGAGAGACTGTATGCAATTTTCTGATCTGTATTGTTTCTACGCTGTCATCATTTTGAGGGATTTGATATTCTGCTCTTTGGTTTAGACCCTAGAATGGCATTTGAATTTTTACCATAATAAACCTTCTCAACAGACTTTGCATTTTCATTATTCTGTCCATGTAAGCCACAAGGATATTTTTCGTCCCTAAATGTCCAATCTGCAGGGAATGGTTGTGAAACGCCATTATTTCCAGGAATTGCTGGCAACCTACTGCTGTCTGTTTTTCTCAGTATTGCCTGCATTTTCCTTGTTCAGCTTTAAAAGCCAAACTTGGTTTGCAAAAATGTCTGGGTTTCTTGATGCCAGAACTGAATAAAGACTAGAACAGGACAGAACTAGATGGTTTTATTATGCTGAAAAGCCATTAACTCACATTACAGTCTGTAACACAACAGGAATATAAAACTGGAAATAGATGCTCAGCCTTAAATCCTATTACTCAGACATTTTCCTAGATGTTACCAATAGCCTTTCTAAGCCATCACCTTTACTTGATCCCTATGATCAAAACCAAGTAGATTTTTCTTGTAAGTTGTAAGTACTTGGCTTTTCGTTATTCACTAAAGTGAAAATAATCTGTAAAGAAAGGCAGCCTGAATTCTCCAACCTGCATGATGTCTGCTACAATTTGGTCTTCAATAGGCAGAGGTAAAGAACACAGACATCTATCCTTAGTTGCCTAGTAAAGGAATACACTCCAGTGTATGTGTTCAAGAAAGCTGGAAGATGTGAAAAATATTCTGGATTATTAAAATCTTTTATCAGTCGTGATGGTCCAAAAGTTATAATGGAAAACTCCCCATCTAAAGGTTACCTGTAGGACCACACTGTGATCTCAGCCACCCATGGCAGTAGCTTCAGAGAATGCAAGGGAATTACTCCAAAGTTATTTTGGTAGGACCAAGATCAGAATCTGACCACATCCAAACAAAAACCAAACAATGTTACGGCTATAAGAACGATCATCAGTAAATGGGGTGTAAAAACAATGAAGAGCTCTATGATTCTGATGCACTTCAGTGACTGAACAGATTCCAGCCCTATTGCTCCTCCTCTCCAAAATATCTTGGACTTCATTCTGTGTTCCTGAGGCACTCCTGACAGACAGCTCTAAAAACTTCTCTAACAAACTTATAACTGCCTGAGCTTTCTCAGCTAATAGTCTCTTGCATTCAGTTTGGGAAAGCCATAACGTACGGAGCGATGTCTGAGGCCTGCTTTTTGGGAAGAGGAAATCGACCATACACGATGTCAACCGAGTTCATTCCTAAATGCAAACCACATTGGGCTGTCGAGCACGATAACAAAAACCTGCTGACCTAGTTTCCTGCAGAACAAAATCCTCTGTCTTCCCTCCTCCTGTGCCAAACCTAAATCAGATCTCCTTCTTTGGAGAGAGAAATTAACCCTTTGAATAGCAAGGAAAACACTAATAATGATCCCTAACACTTACACAGTGTTTTACACCATGAGAATAGTATGTAAACAGTAATTGGTCCATCCCCACAGCTCTGCAGAAAGGCAGGATTATTAGAGGATGAAAGAAAAACACAGAGGTCAGAGACCTTAGCAGAATTCAGCAGAGAACTTAAAATTTCTCTTCCTTCAAAATTATTTTGAAGTGAGAAGCTCCATGCTCTAACCACTTTGCCTGGTAACCCTTCTACATTTGCTCTATGCAATATATAAAACCTTCATCTGTGACGTGGCAAAAAAATAACGGCACAGCTCAGCTTTTTGAAAAACTGCATCAAACCGCTCAAGAAAGGACTATTGTTCTTCCCAAATTTTGCAGTGTCAACTTGCGAGTCCATTTCTGGTAGATGAGAGCTGACTGTATTTGCTCCAAGTGTTTGGCAAAAGCATTCACTTTTAATGGCTTCACTTCCTCAGTGACGCAATGTTTCATTTGAAGGGATGCCTGGGGGAACTTCAAAATGGACACAGAATGCAAAAATAACAGGGCATGTCACAACAAACTCAGCCAAGAAAATACAAAAGGGAATTCTCTTGTAGGATGCTTCAAAAGGCGGGCCTGGGTCATGTTGCTGCAGAGCGGCACCCCACTGCAGTCAGCTAGAAGCATTTGGGGAGACTCAGTTCCGAGGCTGCTGAGAACACCTTTGCTGGTTCACACAAACACTGTCAACTGGAGGAGCTTTCAGTCACCTGCCAAATAGGGTTTTATTAATGGGAAGAGTGGAGATAACAAATGCTGTGCCTAACTGCTATATAGCTTTACAAGCAGCCTTTTACAATGAGGTGGCCAAAGTGCAACCTGCAAGCAAAACTGCTGATGGAGCTCTGTACTGCAGACAGAGCTTTCACCATCGTTGTAAGAAAGCAGACCCTGCAGCAAATACAGTTTCATCATGCACTGCTCCCTTATGAACTGAGATAGCTCTGCCTGCACCCAGACACTACCCTGGGACCTGAAACCTCTCCATCACCATATGCTCCGCTGGCATCTGTCTCATGAGGTGCAGCAGCCAAGCTCTGTACAGCAAAGCTTGAGAGCCTCTGCTACACAAAGCAGCCTAGTTGATTAACACACCATTGGAGAAAAGACTGAAACAGGAAAGTGATAACTAATAGGCATGCTAGCAGTACCATTTTACCTGTGAAGCTGTTACTGTCACTCTTTCAATCTGCGGGGAAGCTGTTAAGAGAGCACAGGCTCACAGAGCAAAGACAATGCTTAACATAGCGTACCCTCCAGGGAGTTTGGAAGTGAAGAACAAAGAACCTGGATTTGATAGCTCTGCAAAGGTTGTTGTAATTACGTCTATTCTCTGAATGCTGCATCTTCACAGGTAAACTCCACAAAAGCTTCTGCTCCAACTTTGAAATGAGGAACACAAAAGTCTCAGTTCTCACAGACTTATTACTAACATTAGTCAGTGTCAGAAACATGATGATGGAAAAAAAGCATCTTATTCATCATATCTGGTCCCAGAGGGGTTATGAGTTGTATACGGTTATTTTATTGACACAAACAAGTTTTAACTTCTATTGTCTTGCAGAGGAAGAGCAGGCTGAATTCAATTCTGGCTCACGCATAGCTGCAATTCTAGCCAAATCCCAGCCACACAACTTTTATTACTGGGAGGATGTCAGAGGCAAAAGACACAGCTGGATATTCAGATCCCAGACTGAGTTTTGCTGTGCTGGCAGTTTGACAAACCAGCTTTTGATCTGTATGTAAACAGAGCCAATCTGAACTGGAAGGTCATTAAGAGAAAACACATTTTACACAACATCTATTATGCAGTTGCTTTTCCAACTTTCCCCACACTAACATTTTTTTTTAAAAAAGACTTTGTCTCCTCTTGTTGACAGTTTCAATCACAATTTGTGGTCCTCCTGAAGCCAACAGCCAACCCCCACTGACTTTGATGGGACCAGAAGATGGCTCTGAGGAAAGAAAGAAATTAAGATGTCCAAGATTCTACAGCTCCAGTTCTACCACCTATGTAGAAGAAGAGGGTTGATGTAGACCCAAGAAACACGTTGTATAAAACCACAGAATTTGTAAGTCTATATCCTCACAAAAATTTCACTGAGTCTTTACAGTGTCTGCAGTCCAAATATTGCTATTCCTATGAAAAATAAAATAGTTCAGTCAACATGAAAGTAACTCATCTACTCAGAAGTGATGTCCACACAGGAATTTTTTTTTTTGCTATCCCGACAATGTCTTTTTATATAAAAAAGCCAGAAAGGTCCCCACTGAATGCTCTGCAATTATTTTTTTGGGGAGGTGAAATTCTTGGGTATTTCCTTCACCTCATGGTCCTGTCCCAAAGGCCCCAAGGACACCCTACTTCTGCAGCTCATCAACTCAACCCTTTGAGTCTGCCATAGAAGGGGATGCTTCCCACTCATCCCTTGGGCACTGTAAGCACTGCTTCCTATGTTCTCTTACTAGCTGCCAGCATAGGAGATGCCTTCTGACTTCAATGGGAATTTTGAAAACGAGCTCAAGAAATGAGAATTATATTGCTAGCAGCATATTGTGTCATTTAAAGTGATCTGACAGCCTTTGACACTATGCCTTGTAATTGGAAACATTCTGTTCTTAACGAGCCTACTAAAAGCCTTGCTCACAAGGCTCAAATATTGATTATTCCATACATTTTCTAGTCTGAACTAGCAAAGTGAGATGAAGAGAACAGGAATAAACCAACAGCTGGTTTTAATGTCATGAGGTCTCTGGATGCACTGAAACTTCTCACCTCCCAGAGACTGAGGCAACTTGGAGGAAGTTGCTGCAATTACCTCCAACTGAAGTGTGAGTACAGATACACACAAACTGCAGGAGCTACCTAGTACACCTAGGATCCTGACCTGTAGGGAAAACAGGAATCGAGGTAACTGCTCTTCTCTAGACTGAATCCCAAAGGGAAGTTTGACCAAGAGAGGCTGCAAACCTCCTTCCTCTGTTTTCCAGCACAGTAACTACTTGACATGCAGAAAATGCAATTCCATTGCAGATGCAACTGGATGATGTTTCCAAACCATTTCATAGCTTCAGATCTCACAGCTTTATTTTAACTGTGGCACTTAAGTTTTTGTACTGTAGCTACAATTAAAATAAGATTATGAGAACACACAAAGAAACCACACTGTTCTTGTGAACAAGGCGTTTACGCCCAATCCTCCATTATTGTGAGAAGACTTTAAAGAGTGTTCCCAGGAGAAATAAGAATATATTTTCCCTGAGTAAGCTGGGAGGAATGCAGAGATTCAAAAGCTTAAGCCGAATCCATGCTAGATTTTTTTCTGTTTGTTCCTCCTCTTTGATTAACTTACTGTGACTATTTGGTGTAACTGTTACTCTTTAAAGAAAAGAGTTGACCATTTTCTCTTCTCTGACAGAAGACCGCAGTCTCCTATAACTAACAGCAAGGCATTTGCAGCTGCAGGTTAAAATGAGTGACTAACAGAGATGTTGCTGGGCTATCAAAGCAGGGAACCTCCTGGGGTCAAAGGGGAAACGCCTGTCATTCTCCATTAGTTCCTCAGGGTATCTGTTGGCGAAACACACTGTATTGTTCCACTGTGCAACTGGCAAAATCAATAGGTTGTTATAGTTTGTAATGTTTAAAAGGTGACTCTTGGGCACAACTGCTGAAAATAGCTTTAATCTAACGACGGTACCTTTCTATGTTGGCAGCCTACTAGCATCCTGAAGGAAATCCACACAAAATATTTTAATATGAAACCCCGAATTTTATACTGGAAACCAGCAAACCCAAAGACACTTCCTTCTGCATGGACGCAAGTGGTCTAGTTACAAAATCGCTCCCGTCACCATATCTGTGTTACCAGGAGACGGCAAAGCTGGGACACAAACCACCCACAAATTCAGGATGGGTCATTCAAGCTTTCTTTGCTCCAAAGATGTCTCTCCTTAACGTACGTGAAAGCCTTTTGAAAGCCATCAATAAAGGAATAAAAGGCATTTCTGAAAGTATGAACTAAGAAAGAAGAAAAATATGACTTCTAGTGGATTTCCCTGTTCTAGCGCATTTCCCTGTCTTCAGCCCTAGCCAGTTTTCCCAGACTCCTGAAACACAGCTATAATGCACGGCCTTATTTCTTTTCTTTCTATCAGCTTACCAGTGCTGACGTTTTTTAAGTTGAATCAAATTTGGATCAGCTTTGGGGGATGGCTGGGATCCCTACTCTCATATTTCATGTTTTGAGATCAGTATTTCATGCTTTTTATTCTGCTAAAATGATCTCGAGCATTAAAGGTACAAATCTCAATGCTTAGTATTTTGATTCGATTTCCATAAAGACATTTTGTCCTTTAGCAGTACTCCTTCACTTCCTCCTGCGTTTCTTCAGAGCCCTTGGCTTCTCTGGCCAGACTCTTGCTCTTAATCAAACCCTCCTGTGACTTCACTGATGTAGTTTGACAGGTCTCTGTTGACATCTGAAGGAGAATCCCTGAATGTTTTGAAAAGCACCATAGCTCATTGCTCCACAGAGGTAATCTGGGGGACATGCCCCCTTAGCACTGAATGGATCATTTTCCCTTTCACTACAGACCCTTCGCTCTTATTGTACAGCAAGGAAGTTCATTATGCTAGAAAGCTGAGAAATGACCTGGTTCACAGAAGCCCCAAGGGAAAAAAAGAGCAGATTTACTCATTGAGGAAAATATCTAACTTAGGACAAAACAGCTACATCTAACTTACTGCAATAATTGCCGTTTTTTCAGAAAGCAGCTTTCCTGGAGGGCAGAGAGACATCTCAATCCCCAGAAGAATTTCCTCTTCAACTATTGCATGGAGAAACACTTATAAAAGCATAAGCCAGAAGGCAGGCTTTGATATAATCCTTTTTATAAAGTGTTCTGATGTCCTAAAATAGCAGCATGAGCTGTCATGTGGTAAGCATTTTGGAAAAATTATCTGTTTATTTAGAAATGTAAATAAAAATCTGTGGCCAAATATTTTATTCTCTTCTCAGAAATAAAACAATTTACACTTCAAGAATTATACGAAATAGGAGTGAAATTTGGCTACAGTGATTACACTAGCATCAACATACCCAGCTGACTGACAAAGGCTTCGGATGTTCTTGTAATGGTAAAGTGTGTTAGTACTCAGGATGATTATGGGTATGTCTGACCGATTCAAAAGATGTAGGTTGATTTCCCTGTAACACAAACTGAATGCGCGACCAATTTACATCTAAGATTTTCTGGTCCCACAGATACCATTCTTAATTAAAGAAAACTCTGCAAAATATAAAGGCTTTTACAGCATTGCTGGGATAAGTAAGATGAAGAGAATCCCACCGCTCTCTACTGAAATACGCAGTTCTAGAATAAATCATGGCAGCAATTTTAATCAGCACATAGATCAGCTCTTTAGAACTATCAATAAAATAAAATGTCAAACTATAATAACACAACGAACTCAGGAAGACAAAATGTAACTAATTGCCACAATTATACCAGGAGAATTAAAACTATTAAATACTGATCCAAAAATAGGAAATACAAGAACAGGGAAAGATGAAACACCAGGGAATAATATCACATTTCTGATAAGAAACACATCAGAGGATAAATACATTTTTTAAAAATCCCATTCAGCCAGATGACACAGGTCTGAACATGAGCGAGTCAGAAACTGGTGTGAAATCACTGAGAGCTTTGCCACCAGACTTGATTGAGGCCAGGATTTTATCTCTGCACTTCTCCTGGTGCCCTCAGTTTTCAGGCAAGCTTTCTTAACTGCAGTCCATATTCTCACTCTACAGCTTGCATCTTCAGCTTTCATGCACTTAGCACCATGCATTCTAACCAATAAAGCCATCAACAAACCACCTAAGTACAGTAAAACCAAACTGGATCAATGGGATACACTTCTTAACTATCCGTATATACGTTTCTAAATTCTGATGAAATGGTTCAAATTTCCAGTTACATACTTCATTCTCTGAAGGGTATGAGTGTTTTTATATATTTCTGATCATCACCATCAGACATACACACAAATTACTTAAGGACATATTTTTCCCATGACCTTGCAGACTCACTTCTCTGACATGGGGTGCTTGTGGAAGGAAGTTCATTAGAAGTTTAACTTGAGGAAGTGCAATAAAGCCTATTTACCTATTACCAAGCCAAACAGCAAAGAATTATTTTACGAAACAAAAAGAAAAACATAATTTGAGCCTCTCTGCAGCCTCACAAAAAGCTTGCAGATAGCTTGTGGTTCTGCACGGGCAGATGTCCTCTCTCTTGTGCATTGTCTAATCAGAGCCCTTTTGGACTTCAGGGAAATAATAATAAAAAAGCAAATGGAGTGGAAACAGATGTAACATTATTTGCAGTAAGCCTTTGTACTGTGAATGGAAAATTTTCTAGTTTACACAAATCTCGGCTATTATTTTCTTTGCGGTGTAAACTTGAGCCAAATATTTTCTGTCAAGTTGAAGATGCAAACAGTCAGGTTTACTTTCTGTCCAGTACAACCGTGCACAAAAGCTTCAGAAGTTGCAGTAAATGCCTGATATTTATCTTTCCATGAACCCAGAACAGATCTAAGGAAAAAAAAGAATAATTTAGGCTTCCTTTTTGCTAGTTCTCGTCTGAAAGTGAAAACAGCTTAGAAAACATCTCTTGTTTACGTGTAATGTTACAGAATAGCAGACAGCCAGAGCATTGGTAGATGTGCCCAATGTTAATGGGAGCTTAACTAACTCTTCATTTTAGATCAACCAGATACTAACTCCTGGTTTTCCATATACCATGAGAGAGCATTTTCTAGCTCAGCAGCATGTATTCACAGATTACTTACTTACAGATAGCTTTCTCAGCTATAAATAAATTCCTGACAAAGTACACTTACAAGTCCAAAACCATGGCAATGACTTGTGATCTGATAACTGGTTTTGGAGACTAGAGCACCTTCATCTCACTGTGTTCTCGGGACCAGACAGGGCAACAACCAAGCAAATGTGTAGCAGTGCCAGATCAAAGAACAGCATCCAAAGCAGCTCTTACTTGAACATTTTTTCTCTTCACATTACTACTGACGCATTGCTTTCTACATATCCCAAAGAGTAGCCAAGAGAAACCATCTCTGTGTTTTATGATAATGCACAACTTGCTTTTTACTTGTTTACAAGCTCTCCTCTTGCTAAGCTGAACCTTGTCTTTGCCACACATCTCAAGCGCAAACCAGTTACTCAGACTTGTTCTTCTGAAGATGGAGGGAGTTCTGCCCTGCTCTGCAAGTACTCATGTCCTTTAAGTGGACCCTGTGCCCATAAATTACCAGAACAATTTAAACTTTAAGCTAAATCTGGCAGCAAAGTCAAACCTCAAGAACAACAGAACTTTTGGTGAAAATGGATGTCCCTTTTTGTTCACAGTGCAGTGACCCTTCTGCCACCACAGAAACATCTGGCATCTGATTTACCTACTATTTCAGACATATCATTGTAGCAGATTTGTCAGTTGAGTTAGTCTGTGTTTGCATTAGAGGTATCTATACTACTCATATTTCAGCTATGCTTGTTCTACCTTCACTACAGATCTGTAGAACATACAAGTCTTTGTGAAAATTAAGCTGGTATCATGACACAGTAGATAAAACAAATTATATCTCATCTTTACAGCTACAAAAAGTTCATTGATGCAGCACATAAGACAATAAAAATGTATCAAAAGCACAGAGTTTACACTAACATTTATATCATTAATGAAATGACTTCTATCTTGCATGAGTTTCAGACCCTACTCTCTTGCTACTCCTCCCTCACCCAGCAGCAGGAACAATTGTGACAGTACAGAAATTAACTCTGGACAATACAAGTCCTAGTTCTGACCTGGGCTGCTCCAAGTATTAAGCCTAATGCAGGAATGGTAACAAAAGCAGACTGTAAAATTTCTCTCTCCCAAAAGCAGCTGTTCAGTTGGTATAGTGTTGGAGCTATGAAAATTGCGTGACTCGGGACACCTCTGCAAACCTGCTGCCTGACATGTTTTTCACAACTAGGAAGAGTCCAGTGCTCGAATCTAAAATAGTATGAAAAGGCTGTCTGCACGCCCTTCTGCTCACCTACAGTAACTGGACAGTAACTGGGTGCTGCATGGTCACGCATGCCCCTTTCCACTCCCAGACAGGCCCTCTACAGCAAAGAATATTTCTGCAGGAGATTCAGGTGGACCTCCAATCTCTAGGGATGAAATGTGGGTACAGTTTGGAGCCATATTTGCGCAGAAGATTTGAGTTGTTTTCACCTGAGGTAACAAACACAGTAACAACCTCAAACACCCACTGAAGAATCAGTGCAAAGAAATTGTCTGATAGACTGAACTAGTCCTGTCCTAGGAATCCTGGTTATAGTTGAGAGAGTCATTGTTTCAGGCAAGGAAGGGCTTAATAAGGAATTGGGCTTTAACACAGATCTCATCATGTGCTGACTGACTGAAGCTTTCTCTTTACAAGTTCACACACAATTCAAGATGCCAATACCTGCCTGGCCAAGTGAGATTACAGAGCAAGTCAATCACCTTGCTTTTCAGATGTATTTCCCCTTTTACATCTTGAAAATTCTACTCACTCACTTGTAGATCACGAAAAGAAAGAGGAAGCAGCATGACTCAGCTCCACACTACAATGGCTGGAGCAGATCCAGACCTAGCAATCCTTTGGGCTTTCCTTACCGCAATACAAGTCTGCAGCTTGGATAATGTAAAGCATCCAGTATTTTTACAAGACACGTTAGATGGGCAGCATGCCAGCTGCAGTCCTTAAGCAATGTGCTAGTTCTTTACACTGATCGAAAATTATCTTCTGAAGAGTGTAGGAAGGGAACAAAAGAAGCCAAAGGGCTCAGATTTTAGAGTACCTATGCAAGACAAAATGCTGAAGAACTGCCTCCCGAACTGTATTCCACAGACACGAGTTTACATAGAAATCTAGCAGTAGATAACATATTCATTTAGCAAGTTTCACATCATGCCATACTGGCAAATATTTTTGTATAATCTGTAAATTACAGGAGTCATAACAGAGGCACAGGAAAGCTACTGACCTTAAGGAATTCAGGAACTTTGAGTAAGTTTCAAGAACCCTGAGTCTCAGTGCTTTGCCTAAACCACTGGAAAATAGTACTCTGAAAATTAGCTAGTCTAAAAATTCATTGTCATACAGAAATTATTGCTGATTCCCTACCATTTTGCTAACACCTCATCCATAGACGTTTTCCATAAAAAGTATCCACACGGTGAGTTATTGCAGAGCAAATAATGCACTGTAAACACACTTAACTTCACTGTGTAAACAAGCTCTGAGCAAAATTCAGCAAGCACTTCCGTTCACTCCCTGAATGCTCAAACTTGGACAATTTGATGGTTATCTCATAGCAATCTAACCTCGGAGATAAAGACCTGAAATCTAAACCTGATTCTTAGAACAATGTTGTACATTCTAGTCCGTGCCCAGAAGCTTTGGGCAACAGGATGGATCTGTCTTTTCAGGCACTGCATTCACTAGGGGAAATCATGTATCAGTCCTTACTTACCTAAATATGAGCAATACTAGTAATGAAAGCAATAAAGAGGCACAATCCAAGTTATTTCTCTGAAATAGCCCAAATCTTCCTACAGAGTGGACCAAAGTATTACTTGCAAAAAGCAGTCTGTGTACGCTGAGGATGACTGAGCAGTATCGGGAAATCTGCTAACATAATAACCAACCTCGCGTTGCCTTAGAGCATGAAAGGCCAGTAGGCTTCTGGGCTCTGTGTTAATCTCCAAAGACGGTTCACTGAGCAGACTTTATTCTTAGCAAAGCTAAGCAGCTTTTTTACTTTCCCCTCCCCAAAACGTTTTGGGCATTGTCATATGATTGTACTACCAAACCCGAAGTTATCCAAAACCAGTTCACGAGAAGTGAACGGAAACAACTCTCTTCATTCCAAAAGAAAAACAACTCCTATGCTGTTTTCCTAAGTGAGCTGAAAACTTGGAGAGAAACCTAAAGCTAAAAAAAGCCAAGAACTCAAGAAGATTCATATTCTGGACTGTGGGTTCTATTGCCTTAGCTCAAGGGAAAATATGTTCATGGGAAAAGGGCCTGCCTGGAGCCAGATTTTTTTCAACTCTGACTTTTCTAGTTGGCGTGGCTTTAAATCAATATGTTGCTATTAAAGTTCTTTCTTCATAAACAAAAATATTCTTTATAGCTTGTATAATAGTTGTTTACAATTGAAGGAACCACTTGTACCATGTTTCCTAGCCACCAGTATCCAGTTCAGCTACCATCAACCCTAGTCAGACAATAATCAGGCAATTTAATAGGCCTTTACAACATTAGTTCTGAGATTCACTGATTCAAATTGTTAATTCACCTTCCCAGAAGAGAGTTCTTGAATTAATCCCAAAACAAAGAAGTGTCAGCTTTATCACGTACTTTTATATCTACACACAACTAAAGAAAACAACATCACACCTGAGAAAACCAAAAATCTTGTATGGCTTAACTTCAAAGAATCTCACTATCATGTTATTATGGACTGTCTTTAATACCACAATTCACTTTTGTCTTTAGCCAGGACTAAACCAGGTTATAACTACAACAGAATTCCACACTAATCTTGTGAAGACCAGCCTACAGACAAACCTGCCACAGCCAATTCAGAGAATTTGTAATTGTATAACACTGCAACAAGTGTAACAAAATGTGACCATGCTGCCCAAACACACTGTGCCCGACCCCAACAAGGATGGTTATCATTATTTTAAACATTGTACCAACAGAGCCTAACCCAGGGATTATGATCCTCATTATGCACTCCAACCGTCTTCTGCATTAGATTTATGTTAAAAGTTAAGGAAAATATCTAATATGGTCTATTTTTTGAGATTCCTCAAGACTTATTAGAATGACAGAGTGAACTTTGCCCCCTATTTAAAACTGCAATGAAAATTTGCTATAAAGGAAAACTGGTTACCTGTGATCAACGACTGTGACATCGGAAGCAGGAATCCCCAGAAGAGAACAACTCTGTTCCAGTTCTTTCTTACGAATCTCTCCTTGATTGTAATAGTTTCCTGAAAATGCAAACACAGAAAAACTGTCTAACTTAGTTTAGGTTAACCTGGAAGAATTCCTCTTTTCTTTCTCAAAGCATTAAGTGTGAGAATCACACATTAACTAAAAGGGCAACATTTGAGGAGCAGACACATTGCAGGGACAAACTCTGTAGCCTTTACCTGAGCAACACACAGCTTAGCTCAGGATAAAATGCTGAGGCACTGTTCTGCCCACCTTGACTACATTCCTCATGGTTATGCACTCAGTGTGGCTTGCCACCATTCATAGGCTTATTTGGCAAGGACATCAGAAATTGCCATATTTAATCAGATCAGTGGTCCAAACAGCCCAGTGTCCTCACCCTAAGAGTGGCCAAAGTTAAACGCTTCTGCCAAAGACATGGGAGATGTTCCAAACAACAGCTGTGGAATAACCTCCTTGGGAAACTGCTTCTGATCTCCTGTTTGATTACCAGATGTCGTCTTCGTTCAAACATCACCATTTCTAGCTTTTCTGATTTTTTTGTTTGGGCTTTTCACTTTATTTTGGTATAAGTCTAATCCTCTTCTGAACATTACTAAACTCTTAGCAAGATTTAATGTCTCTTTTGTGAACAGGCTTACCATGCTTTGTGGGGGGAAAAAAGGAGTCTTCTAATATGCATATACATGGACTAACTGCTTACAGATGATCTGAATGGAAGTTACCCATATACTACACAACATTTGAGTGAGATCTTTACATAAACACAGGAGAAAGTGCCTTTGCAGTGAGGTAACTAAAAGTTGTTACTGCTGGCATATTTCCAGGTTGCCTCTGTGAAAGAGGTTAGTGGGATCTTGGTTCACTTTTTAAAAAACAAGCATTCACAACAAATCAGTAAGAATTAATCTCCTCAGAAAGGGCCAAAGAATCACTCCTCCTTCACTATTAGATGTGCTGCCGCGAACTCCCTCCTGTACTCTTAACAGCACACGCCCACAGAGCCAAGATGAACAGCAAGTCCAAAGTACTCGGAACAGAATTGTTGAGATAATACAGGGAAAGCCTGTCCCGTGGGGTATTCTTTCAGTGATTAAAATTTAGAGTATATTCTGGGCCAATGAGCAGTAGTTGTCATGTAACACTAGAAAACTGCAATAGAACACAGTGATGGAACTAAAAGGATTTGAAGAAATGAAGAATTCGATCATAACAATCTCTGTTTTAAGACAAAGATTTTTCAGATGTCTGCATCATTCACAGAGGAAATTCAGGCAGAAACTAATATGGCAAGATGGCAAAGAACTCATAGAACCAAAAAAAGAAAGAAAATCTAATTTAGATAAGGCATTTGGGAAAAGTTATAAAAGCCTGAGACCAAAAACTAGCAGGGAAACGGGATTCATTATCTTAAAACACTGCCTCCTTCTCCACAGAATTATTTTCTTCTCATCTTGCCCTGACATTCCCTTGTTTTTTCTTGGCATCAGCCGAGCAAAGTCCATGCCAGAGCCACGATGGCCCCTTCCAGAATGTTGCCCTGTGCAGGGCAGTACTTGCAACCCAATTTTAACTTTGAAGTAATAAAATTAAAAAAATACAGCCGAGTATTAATGCATGATTCAAGTCTGTACTCAGCTGTCTCGAATTACACCAGCAGTTTTTATTGTTGTGGGTGTGAGTCATCTAAATCTAGCATTTCTCTCAAGCAGTGCAGCAATCTGAGCCTTCACTAGCAAGCTTTGTAAAACTTCCAAGGAGGGAAAGAGTATCTAGAAAAAAAACAACCCTCTTCTTGCAGACTGGGAGTGAATGGTTTTAGGAGACGATGACAATGATTATCTGTGGGTTTGCCGAGGAACACGTCAGCTTGGTAGTCTGCAGCTTAGGTTGCAAGTTGCAGCTTCAGCAAAATTAATTAAGTGTGCACCTTCACTAGACGGATTACATGAGTACAGCAGGACTTAATTTAGACTGATTTTTTGCATGGCCATTTATGACTAGTGCTTCAAGATAACATATTTTTTGCTGCAATGCACTGTAATAGCTGACTGCAGGTGATGTTTTATCCAAATAGTACCACTGTTCTCAAAATACCTAACTGCTACTGAACTCAAAGGAACAGAGCCATGTTCCACAGCTTGAGAAATGTGTCAGGACATCAGGAACATAAAAACGCTAACAAGAAAAAAATGGGCAGCTATTGAGAGCAAAAAAGAGCTGAATAGCTGATGCTGTTGGACCTCATCCATGGAGCACTCACAATGGAGAGTCAGCTACTACAGAGAGCAAAGCACATTTGTGCTGAGCTATTATTTCAATCGAAGATTATTCAGTGTGTAAAAGACAGACTTTTTTCCTGCAGTGGTGCAATTCTAATTCATTTCTAAGTCATCTTGATTGATAACTGAAAACTGCAAGTAAGACAGTTTCTAAGTAATGATTGTTTCAGTGTTACAATTTGCAGAGTCTTTGATGAACTCACTTGTCATCATCAATCATACAAACAATGAGAGGATGAACCATCTGAATCACCCGAAAGACTATTAAGAGGCACAGAAAAAATCTATTAGCTCAGTGAATGTACTCTCCTATACAGGCTGCTAGTTCTATTACAAAGACGTGCAAGGGAGTACACAGAAGCATCCAACACACTGAATGTTTCATGTCACTGAACAAGGAGTAAAAAAAGAAAATTTTGCAAAATAAACAGAAACACAACACTCCTTTGGAAAGTTCTCTAATAGCAGGAGTGTATTAGTCCCCAGAACTGAAATGGCAGAGTTGCATTTCAGTAATCTCTCCATAGCTGTGAAAAAGCCAGACGGGATCCACAGACCTTTGTCCCTCAGCAAAGACAACTGAAAGCTCTGCACCAAATCCTGAACAGGAGGTACAGAGCGATCAGTGAAGGCACTACACTGCTGGACTTCAGCAAGAGCTCGGTCCCGTCTTCTCGCCTAGATGGTCTGTTATGACAGAAAGCTTTGAAAACAAAGATCAGAAAAGTTGGCAGTGAACTAGCTGGAGCTTTCAAAAATACAGAAGGCCCCTTTCCCAAACGCAAGTAGCTCTCAGTGCAAGATATAAATGTTTGTAGCCTAAGATACTCCTCTCAACAAACATAAAAATATGTCTTTAGTTTTCACCTCAGGCTCATGGAGTCTGGTATAGCAGTACAGTGTGAAAGATCAATTAAAACAAGGTTGTTTCTTATGCACAAAAAAAATAACAACATAATAACTGATTAGGTATCAGTACTGCAGGAAAAAATCTGGAGCTTTAGTAGATCAGGAGAAGAATAAGAGACAAGAGTGCCCGCGCTGTGAAAAATTCTTGTCCTGGGAAACAGTAGAGCCTGTGACAATCTTTCCATGCTATTCAGCCCCAGAAAGGCCTCAGCAGGAGTATGGCTTCCAGCTTTTGATCACTGCACTTCAGAAAAAGATGTGAACCAATGGGAAGAGTCCAAAGGAGAGCAATGAGAATGATCAGAGGTTTTGAAAACATGATCTATGAGGAAAGATTGCAAGAAATAGGGTTGTTTAGTCTGGAGTAGATAAGAAAGAAGAGGCAGATAACAGCCTTAAATATGTAAGAGGCTGCTACAGAGGGATATGCTGATTTCCGTGCTCATGGCAGATAGGAAAAATAAACAGACAAGCTTAAATGACACCAATGATTCAGGAAAAAGTGATCTGAAGAAAAGCTAATGCAGCACTGACACAGACTGCACAGGTCGAGGAACCTCCCTGGAGGCTCCAAAGAACAAACCAGACATTTGTCTGTGGCGGATGAAGACGCGTTGATGCTGCCTTTGGGTCAACCAATGGACAAGATGACCTCGAGTTCCCTTCAGGCCTATTCTTCCATGACTAGATTGTTACTCAACTATTATTTTTAGATGTGTTACAGTGAATGTGTCATTACGACATCAAAACTGTATCGGCCAAGCAAGTCCTCTACAAGATGACAGAATTACAAGGAGATGCAGAACGGCTGCGCTGAACAGCGCATTCCCGCAACCTCCTGATGCTTCCGCACTGGCCTGCGTAACCTCTGCGTGAGGTCTGGCTACCGAAGGAGGTTTTGCTCCGCACCTCGAGGTCCAGATACAGAGGGAGGTTTTGCTCTGTATCGCAGCTGCTGAACCTCCGCAGACAGCAGCGTTCTGGCCAAAGCAGCCCACGCGCGGCAGCTCTCCGAGGAGCGCGGAATGTTGCGACAGCGCGCCACGGCATCGACCCGCCGGCGGACGGCACGGCAGCTCCTGCGCCGCCCAGGGATTTCGCAGCGGTTCCACGCTGTCACGGCAGCGCAGGCCTGGAGGGCCGTCGGGTTCAGCACAGCAGCGGCATCACGTGTGGCATCACGGTGACGTCACGCACCGCGTCCCAGCCGAGCGAGGTCACACCGCTCGCTGCTCCCAGGCACTGACGTCACAGCGCGAGGCCACACACGGGAAGGCATCATGGCGGCCTCCTCATGACGTCACGGGCGGGGAGCTCGGCCTCCGGCGGCGGAGGGCCTCGGGGGTGGGAGCCCCGCCGCTCCCGGCGCGTCCCCGCTCACCTGCGGAGCAGCACAGCACGGCGGCGCGGGCGCCGGCTCTGCCCAGGCCGAGCACCGTGGGGGCGAAGAACATCGCTTCGTCATCAGGGTGCGCCGTCACCAGCAGTGCGCGGACGCCGCCGGCCCGCGCCGCCGCCCTTCCCCCGG
>Ga0065711_1001281_pt1 | contig 57094 bp, 33 predicted proteins | sample Hoacrofraction12_FD_59098 | JGI IMG/M metagenome (GOLD analysis project Ga0065711, IMG submission 59098) | Hoatzin crop microbial communities from Cojedes, Venezuela - Epithelial fraction 12 v2 (version 2) | ecosystem: Host-associated > Birds > Digestive system > Esophagus > Crop | place...
GATATTTTGCGCACACAGTAACAGAATGTTGTTTTTAGAAGAGTGACTTTTTCCATGGTTTTTCTGCGTAGCTGTCGCGACTGTGGCAGAATAAACAGTGGACGCACTTTAGAGGTATCGCTCTGATTTTTAGGCTCACCACCTTCACATACCTGTCTCAGTACACTGCCTTAAAGATCATTTACTGACAGACAGACGTGGCAAAGTCTCTAAGATGCTTCATTTTGTATCTCAATTACTGTGAGAGAGACTCTTAAGGAGAAAATGTGAGCAGGGCAAATGCTACAATATATTTTAGTATTTTTGCACATCTGTGTAATTGCTCTATAGTTATACCCTGTTCTGTGTGGTTATTTACAGCATTTAGATAATATGGACTCTTCTTCCTTTGCCATCCAAATAAGCTGCAGCCTAGAGTGATCCTAAGCTGAATACAAAGAAGAACTGCAGTTACCCTTGGAGTCACCTCAGCATATCCAGACAAACTTTCTGGATCAAATTGTTGATGGCAATAAAGCTGCACTGATAAATGCTGGAGCCTGGCTTTTTGCATGCACCAGGCAATTCTAAGCCCATATTCACTAATTAATCTTCTGGACAATTTAGTGGTTTTGATGTCTCAGCTGGTCCTTTGAACTTTGATAGTTTTTCTGGATATGAATATTAGAGACTATATATGAATTAAATGTCTCTTAGGCAAGGAAACTATGAGGTACTGGCCTGAAGAGACGTAGGATATCCTGTGGGCTGTGTTCTATGTGTGGCTCATTCACAGGAAGCCACGTTCTTTAGAATTTAGTCAGGTACACTGAACCGTAAAACATCCCCTGCAAAGAATTTACTATGATCGTAGCTAATGTGCAGATAAAGTTTTGTTGAGCAGAGTTCATGTTAGTGTGGGCTGTACTGATAATGCAGAACTATTATTTGGAAGTGGCCGAAGTCCTCTTCAAGTATTTTCCTTTTTTCTGTCACACATTCAAGCATGTCAGTCTTCTTCCCCCTCAGCTAATTTTAATTGAAGTGAGTGAAGTAAATTAATTCATCCACCTGCAAGACTTTGCCTAGGTGAGTTCTTGCAGGAAAATGAAGTGAAGCGAAAAGAATGCATATTGAGGGAACATCTAAGAAATGTTATGGCACAGCTCGCCAAGGCCGCCTTGTTCCTGGATGAGAGCCTCTATGCAGAGGTTTAATATGTCTTTAAAAGGCATTGACAAATGCGCTGTACTGAAGCTAGCTGGAGGGATGGAGATTTTTTAGCTTCAACTCTACATCACAGATTGTCACTATCTATTCCACTGCAAAGGCAGACACCTTATTTTAAAATCAGTTTGAGTTCACATTGGTGACTTTGACACACGTTTCATTCTGCTGACTCGAAGGCAGTAGCCAAATAGGTAGGTACAGAAACAAATGAAACAGGGGGAACTAAGTGCTATTTGAACATGTCACCATGAAATTGCGACTGTACTTTGATTGACTTTTGGTTTCTTATGACATACATTTAGACCTGATGTGAGAATCGGAGTCTGGTTTGGGAGCTGACAAATGGATGATATAGCCACTTTCAGGGTCAGGCCTAGATTTTCTGGTGGTTCTGCAAAAAGCCAGTGACATGGCCTGTTTGGTCTACTGGGTTTCCTTTCCCTGTAGAGCAAAACACAACAAAAAGCCCTTTTGTCCTCAAAGTCACTTCAGAAGTTTTTGGCAAGTTCTGTTTTCTCTCAGTAACTGAATTGTGATATAAACTAATCAGCGTTCTAGCTGGTCAAGATCCGAGAGGGAGTTCATAAAAACAATAGTTGCTGTAGATCTTCCCCCCACTGGATATCTGTGGAGGGTTACAAAGCCAAAAGAAGCAGAAAATAAAGCAACTATGTGTATGTTACAAAAATATGCATTGCTTAGGGTTTTTTTTTTTTACAACTGTCTGGCTGTTCGTGATTCTGCGGGGATCAGTAAGTAACAGATTCTATAACGCACAAATTATTATCTAGCAAATAGATACTAGTAACTTCATTGAAAAAAGCTTAACCACTGAGCTGGGGAAACTGCTTTCCTTTTCACTCATTTTTTTCCTTTTTGTGTTTCATGACAGCATTCCTCATCTGAGTTCTTTTATCCAAAGAGTCTGGTTCTACGCAGGCCACGCTCTGCAGAGGTTTGCTGTTGTGTTTTCATAGTGTCGATAATGGCCTTCTTTACTGAGAAGATTCTTCATTATTGTCATTTGCTGTGCTTGCTACTACTTCTGCCACACAGCTTCCCTGCTATCACTTGCCACCATGGGCACTGACGCTGTATTTTGCATCACGTGGTGCAGTGTTGTTTGTTAATTCTCACAGTTTTTATTTTGTTTAATGAAATGCTTGCAATTAATTTTTAGATTCAGATGAGATTTGGGGGGCTGTAGTATTGTTCTTCCAGCATTACAGGAAGTTTTTCTTCCAAACCAAAAAATCAGAGTGCAAGTATGAATGAAAATGGTGAAAAGCATCTGGCATTAAAGTGATGGTTAAAAAGAAAGTTTTTAATGAACAATGGCTTGTGCTTTTTAGGAAAAAAAATGCCATCAGTTAAATCGGTTCCTTTTTTATATGTATTGACCAACTACACATGGATACTGTAGTTGAGAAAATATTCATGAAATTCCAGGTTTGGACATGTTCTATGCGCTGCCAGAGAGCATTTGCCCCTCTCTAATGCAGGGTGCATCCACATCCGATTTGAGAGGTCCTCCCTGTCCGCTTGGTTGTGGACTTTGTATTTTCAGGCTTCCTTGAGTTTGCCGTGCACCTACAAACACCACCCACTTCCATTTCTTCTCCTTCAGGGCAGTGCTTACTTATCAGTTGTGTCAACGAGGAACGTGTGGCTGTACTGCGTGCAGGCACACGAGGTAGCTTTCATGAAGTAAGAATGTGCTGGTGTGGACTTAGCAGGGGCTAGGGGTGGGCAGACACGCTGACAGAGTCCGTGCCACTGGATTTCTGCTGTGTCTGCTCGTGCTGCCTCCACATCTCTAATTGCAAAGTAGGCATGGTCATATCATCTGTCGGGGCAGGAGATTGGTGCTGGAGGCCGTCTGCAGCATAGAGTTACATGGTGGAATCCCATGCTGTGATTCAGTGGGGGTTAATGCAAGCCCTGCGCCCTTTGTCCTGCACTGTGCTTTAGTCACTTCACTTAAGATGTTGCAATGCATTAACCACTCCTGAACACTGCTCTCTGTGTTAGCTACAGAAATACACATCAAGAAAATACAGCTACAAAGATGTGTTATCCATGCTTCTCAGGAAGGCAATGTCTCTGCAGTCCTAGGCTTTATGGAATCAAATGTTGGGAGTCAGAGAACAGCAAACTGCAGGGCCATTTCTCTCACCCTTTAGGCCAGTGTAGTGGCTTTTTGCATTCAGCTTAGCATGCACCAGTCTGAGTTTCCAGTGTTGAACTCCAGGAACCTTAGGACTGAAAAAATAAATCCTATCCAATGTATTAGAAAAACACACAAGGCAAAATAGGAGCTGCCCATGTCAAAATAAAGGTATGTTCTCTTTCTTGCTTTGTAGACTGTGCAGGATACAAAGAGCTTAGGCTCAGATGAATATCCTCTTGTGTAAATTTGGTCAGTATTAAATTTGTTTAGATGTACATGATGATTATACAAAGTGTAATGCAAGGCAAATTTTGACTTCAAGTATTCATCTGCAGAGCAGACACAAATATACTATCATTGCTGTTGCTGTAAAGATGGGCCAAAGGCTTGAATCTACATAAAAACTGTAGATTGAGAATTGTAGGGTGAAATCCTGTGAATTCGCTGAGAAGTTTGCTGTTGAATTCAGTATGTTTTGTTCTTCCCACTTTATTTTGTTCTACTTTCCACTTAAAGTTGATGAAGGCTACGTTTGCATGAGTAGTCTTGTAAAAGAGTTTGGTAGCAACCTGCCTTCAGTGATCATGTGCTGAAAATTCATTCTCCTCTCTGGCCTTTGTGTCTAGAAAGGAAAGAAAAACTAGTTGTAACCTATTAATATGTGTGTCTCTGTGAGTTTGAGCTAAACCTGTTCACTAGATCTGTCTTAATATGTACATAGTGTAGATTTTTTAGGCAGAGAAATACCAAATGCGTGCATTTGAAGGAAACACTCTAGTAAGGAGAAGAGTACAGCTGAACTAACAGATAGACATGATGAATGCTGTAACACTGAGGTGCTTTACTGGGCTTGTACACGGCCACTGAAAGTTACTGAAATCCGTAGGAAGCCTGTGTTTAATGAACCCTGGTTCCAAGTCCTGAATAACTGTACAGCCTTGCAGTTGATGAAGAAGGTAGCCAGAGTAGCAAATGTTGGACTGAGAAAGCCAGATTCCTTCCTGTTGCAAAGTTGTGTCTGCCTGCTAGAATATATTACGTCCTAATCTTCTATTAGTTTATTTATAAACATGCTGCACTTAAAGTAGCTTCTGAGGTTTAGAGGATTTGCTTAAGCTATAATGTTAAATGTTATTAAGTGCAAACATATTCATTCCTCTGCAGCTATTATCCCCGCCTTGCATAATGAACTCTATCAAAAAACTAAGGCAGGTACTGTAAATAATGCCGACGATGCCTTTGTTAAACAATAGTGCATCTGTTTGGCCAGATGTTCTTGGGATCAGTTGTGATCTGGTTGCCTGCACTTGTAAGTTTTTATAGAGCATGATTCTGAACATCTGCACTTGAGAAAGCCAGAGCCACCACATTGTAGCAGCATCTGGATGATGTGGATGGCTCTAACGTGGATCTTTTTTTTTTTTAAGAAGTTATTTATTTTAGATGATGTGCCATGCATGATGACATGACAAACTGAGGTAAATGCGTATGAACAGCTTAAGCTTTGCAGAGTAATATTAAAATAACAAGTTAATCAATTTGGGGCTTATGCATGGGTGGTATGATAATTGCACATTGAAATTCACAGTGAACCTAATAGGATGAGCAGGACCGTGTTACCTCTGCCAGTCTGCAAATGAAATTGGTAAAGAACTTTTGTATTGAAGACACATGCTTGGAATGAAGACCAAGAACATAAAAATAAGAAGTCTGTGATAAAGTGGGAAATATTGACAAGTCTTGCAGTTACTTTAGATGCTTTGTGATTTGGTTCTTTCCTTAGGCTCCTTTAATGATATGCATTAATTTCTATTGACTGAATTTCTATTGATTTTTTTCATATACTTCATAGACTTCCTGTATTAGGTACAGACATCCCACATTGATATATTTACTACTGTTACATCTGTTTGGGTGGAAGAGGAAAGAAAAAAAGAGATGACTCTTCTACTGTCAGAAAATGTGGAGAAAGGCCATGCACCATTAGAAAAGAAAAAAAGATTCGTTGTAGTTCTTCATAGAAATTTGCTTTAAATATCTCTGCACAAAGATGACTGATGAAAAGCTCTACTAGAATCCTTCAAGAAGAACAATCATATAAAGAGTGTTCCAGATCTGTTTGTAGAAGAAGTAAGGCAGCTTAACTTACGTGCTTTGTTGCCAGGAGTATAGAACAAGTGTCACAGGACTATCATGATGGAAGGAAATACCTCTAAATTACTGCATTCATATTAAAGGATGTTTCCATTTATTCGTGTACCTGTCGTCTTCCAATAATGCATGCCAGAGATGCTCACATGATATCTCCACTGAAGGTTAAAGGTTAAATCAGGGATGGCTGCTGTTTCCATTTCACCTGTTCTCTGGTCAGCTCTCCTCTAAGGCAGAATTTACACCCCATTGCAGAGTTACATCAATAGAGGATTTGACCTCCAGTGTGTCTCTTGCCACCTGTTTAAGATACAAAATCACAACAGTGGTACACAGGGTCAGGGATTCTCAACTGCTAATGAAGATGTAATGTATGATGTAATAAAAGCCATACCCCATCACAGATTTTCAGTCGGGAGCTATTATAGGGCTCTTAGGAGAGGAGCCAACCATAGCAACTGAAGTATGCCAGAGGAACAGCTTATATCAAGGAATCTTTAGAGTATGTTTGTTAAGGCAAGCAGCACAAGTGTTTTTAAGTGCAATGCAATTTTCTTTACGGGAAAGTGCAAAGCTGTGAAGGGTTCCAGACCATATGGGAAGCAGCAGAGTAGGAAATAGTTGGCCATCTGTGATGGAAACAGCCGGTGTGATTCAAAACAAGAAACGGGGCAAAGTGAGGCAGGAAGGTTGAGAGCAGATGTAGAAGTCTTGTTCTTCATGGACTGTCTTCAGGGGTAGGTATGTTGTCAGCTTAAGCAAGATAAGGGACTGGGAGCGAGTAGAGGAGCCACAGAGTTCCAGGTCTGCTTGGATTAAGCCCCTCAGGAGAGGAACGATGTGTGCTCAGGCAGTGGCTGGCAAGATGGCGTCCTCTCCAGGGAACGTGGAGCTTTGCAACAGACTGAAGGTAAAATTGATGTATGCAGGAAGAATTACAGAAAATATAACATGGGTTTTAAAGGGTGTCATATCTGGCTCATGGCTGTGTTAAGGGGATGGTAACGAGGAACTTGGAGCAGAAACACAATGGAGAAATGAAGAACAGGTGCTGCAATTGGACAGTCCATCTGACAACTGCTTCCATACTGTGGGCCTAAGAGCACCTAAGAAAGTTGTTAGCAGAATGTGGCTGAGACTATCTCCCTCCAGGTGTCTAAATTTATTTAATAAATTCACTGAAGTGATAAATGCAAGTGGATTTTCCTTTGCTGAAAAGGTTTTTAGCAGTGACTCTTAAGAGATGAGAATAGGAGATGGACCCAGGGCTGAGAATTTCTTCTTTTCTGGAATGATTATGAAAGATGCAGAGAGAAGACCAACCCACTCCAGGTGGGAAGAAGCCATAACTGCCTCTAACTCTTGTTTTCCTACAAGAGGGAGAATTGAGCAGAAAAAACTATTAAAGCATATCTGCCAAAAGCCAAAGGTAACAGGGACACCCCTAACAGTACCTCAAGTACTTAGTACTGTTCCCTGTGTTGTAATGAAAACAATTGTTTTCCATGGCAACTGCAGCAACATGTTACATGTGTCTCTGCTCAGACAGACAGCGGGGTGAAATGGCAGAATGGAAGGGGGAATAAAGTGTTTCTCAACAACAGCCAGATTTTCCAGTTCAAATCTTGAACATTTTCATATAACAAGTGGTTGGTATTTTTTTTTCTTTGTTTGCATCATGGGAGGAGCTTAAGAGCAGCTCAGAAATTTCTGTTCCCCTCTGAGATGTAGAAATTTGCTGCTACAGACAGAAAAGGAAAGAAACACATAAAGGTCCAGCTGAGAAAGTGTTGTCAGACATGCTCTGGAGAGGATTTGTGCCTGTGTCAGTCCACGGCCACATCTGCTCTCTGTTTAATCTGAATCTTCACTTTTTTTGGTGGAACGTATTCAAAGCCTTTTATTCCCCGGACTCTCCCTGAAGGTGGTGATTTCATTTCCACAAATGAAGTCAGAGAAAGCCTGCTGTATAATCCACAACTAGCCTTCAGCATTTTTTATATGGATGGTTCTGATAGCTTTCCTGGCTACGAAATAAAAGGCAGAAAGACTCTGGGGTCTGTTGAAGGATCCTTTCAGGAAATACACGCCAAGAGATAAGAAAGGTCCAGCAGCCTTGTGTTCACTCCGGATATTTACTAAGAAAAATCAGCGACCCAGGCTGTTAAGCCTTGTTGCTCTTCACTGTGTGCCTGAAGTTTGCTTACTTCAGTGTCACAAGCTGATGAGGTAGGGACTATTTACCAAGATTTAATTTTCAGTGACACTGAAGCATCCCACTGCACTAGTGTCATCAGAGTCACCTGCTGATGCGTTGCTTTGTGGTGGGATTTGGTTCTTTGCAGTCAGTTAGGGGGGAAAAATTGTTTATGGTTTCTCAGGTGGATGTGGGGTATCGTTGACTACCTTTGTGTGTCTGCTGCATGTGCCACAACAGCCTGGATGATTTTTTGGTTAAGTAGATGGTTTTCAATTTTGTCAGGTTTTCAGGATCCCCACATCTCCATGACAAGTTGTCTCCTCTCACAAAACTTCCCCGAGGGAATCAGTGTCTGTTTAGTACTGGTGAAGTGTTAGAAAATCCACTAAATGTTTAACAGCACGTGCTCTGTAGGGGTGTGACTGTTGTCATGAAGGTCAGTTTGCTGGACACTGTCATTAAATGTCAGGACTTTTGCAGTATGGGGAATCATGGAATTTCAGTCAACAGTTTAGCTTTCATGCTGCATCTAGATTGTGCTGCAGATGTAGGGAACAGCTCCAAGCCAAGGATTTCTGGTCCTTCTACTTAGGAGGACTGAATTTAGTTCTGTATTCAGAATGGAAATCCAGTGATGGAACATCAACGTCTGGAAAGTGACAACGTATGTGCTGTGCTCTTTTCAGCAGTTTTGTGTGCTGAACTGCTGACAGCTCTGCCTGTTTGCGAACTAACGTTTTGATAAAAAGACCGGCAGGACTGTCCTGGATTGCACTTTGTATGGCTCCTTGCAGTGTCTCTGGCAGATGTTGTTTGGGTTTGTTCGTTAGTGTTGTCAGTCTTTTACATTGTATGATTTAGAAAACTTCCTTCCCCTCTCACAGCACTCCTTCCCCTACCGAAAAAAAAAAAAAAGAGCCCACCTGCCTCACAAGATCATGAAATTTGCCAGAATGCTTGCATTTATGTTGACATTTTTTCCTAAATTCAGTTAATTTCAAGATGTATGCAGATTTCTTCACTTAAAGCCAAAATTACCGGTGTGGATGGCTTCAGGTTGCTCTGAAAAATTACTTTTTGTTTTTCAGCCTACAAGAACATCATCAGAAAGCATTTATTCCAGACCAGGTTCCAGTATACCTGGTTCTCCAGGCCACACTATCTATGTAAGTATTTCTTCAGATGCATAAGCTGCTGATCCCTTGCTTGCACGTGAAATACTCCATGCTGAAATAAATTACTTCTATACTGATGCTAATACCTTAATTCTAGTGGTTAAATTGTTGACATTCTTGGTATGACAGACATGGTTTTTATAACCACAGAATTTCAAGAGCAGGGCAGGCCTTTTCCAGGTCACATTTCCCTTAGAAAGATACAGTAAATCTCTTGAAGTCGCTTGGTGATGTGAAGAGGGACAGAAGGCAGACAGGTCACTGGACTTTGTTGGGGGCTGGGTGAGGAGATCTGTGCACCTCGATATGCAGTACATGGGAGGTCTGCTGTTGCAGAACGTGGGTAGGAGGGTCAGCCACACTGAAGGAAGCCCAGCTGATACAGCACCTTCCGATTCAGAAGCCAGATGTTTTGATTGTGGAAGGGAATTTGGTTTTTGTTTGAGAACAAAAATGGTATTAAGCATCCTTCTTTTACTAAACAGTGCTGAAAATGCAGAGAATATTACAGAAATAACATACATTAATATGCCTATGTATTTTATGGGTTAAATTGGCTTAAGGTATGTTGTTGTATCTGGTGAGTCAAAGCTGAACAGATTTGAGGCTATTTTTAGGAAGTGAACTATTTCAAACCTTACTTCTCTATCAAAAAATGTTTTGTATTGTTTCTAATTTTCGGCACTGCTTAAGAGCCACCAAGACCAGCGGTTGTTAGGAGAGTTGGGGAAGGCAAATGCACTTTAATCTGAAAATACTATGTGCTAGCACTCAGGAAGAGTGGAACTGAATGTGAGTAGAAACAGATCAGCCTCATTTCCTTGTGCAGCCTGCAGTGAATAAACAAAATATCTAGTAGAAGAGTTGAAAACCATTTTGAATATTCCTTTTCAGTTTTAATCATCAAACGTATTTCTGTAAGGTAGGTAAGAATATATGATGATTTTTTAACAAGTCTTCTTTTAAGTGAGGAAAGGTATTAGCTATCTAAACTATATGTAAGGCCTCTTTCTGGCTGTGTCTTGCCTCTTTCAATAGGTTCAGCTGTCTTTGGAACTGATTTCCTACTTCCATTTTTTTAACTAGTTAGAGCTCCTTGAGGTTTTAGTTGAGAAATAGTCAATGTTAGTACTGTGTAGTATGCAGTTAGTAAGCAACATATGCGTTAGAAGCTTGGGTGTGGATGGAGTGATGAGTGCAGTATAATAGTTTCAGTTAGAAGTTTCAATACACAGTCCTGACAAATGGTCCCGCTTGCCTTTTTATTTCCTTGTAATAAGTTGTATTTCCTCTTGTGTGCACAGTTATAAATTGCCTCTCTGTCCATGGTCTTCTGCATGGAATCCTCTCATAATCTCTGTAATCTACAAACTAAATTGATGTTATCACACATTTTACATATGGGAAAACAAGAGCAGAAAGGTGAAAATACTTGCCTGAGGCCACAAACTGAATCATTTGCAGAGCTGAAGTTTCCAGCTCACAAATGCGACTGAGAAATTTTCGTATTAGACCGATATATACAGTGTTCTTTCTTTTTTAAACTGAGAAAACATTGTGTGCTTTTGCAGAGGAGACCTACTGGAGAAGAACAAGAAGCAATCACTTGGCATGTAGACTGCCAAAAAGGGTTTTCCATAGCAACAGTGTGACAACAAATACACAAAAATCATAAATTGTGTAAACAGAAATTGCTAGTACATTTGTGTAAGTTAATTTATCTTCTGTCTTTGACCTTCAGGCAAAAGTAGACAATGAGATCCTTGATTACAAGGATTTAGCAGCCATTCCCAAAGTCAAGGCCATTTATGACATTGAACGTCCAGACCTAATTACTTATGAGCCATTCTACACTTCCGCCTACGAGGACAGACAGGAGAGACAGAGTCTTGGAGAGGTAATGAACCGACAAGCGACCCATTCTGCTATAAGCTTTACTCAAAGCCTGCTTCGCTTCTGTCCTCTTTTGAAACAATTTCTAATTGACACCGCTTGGTATTGTTAACTGGTGCTGTTCAAAGTGCTTTTTGTCTGTTTGATCTGGGTTGAATGGGAACAATCATGATGAGGTCTCATGTGTGAAGCTGCACAATTAGACACACAATTAAACACCTGCATGAACACCAACCACTGGCAGAGGAGTAGGAGGAGGGAGGTTTGCAGGCTGTCTGCGTGTGCATTCTCATAACTCGCCTGGATGTCCTAGTCTTTGGGTACAGCAAAGCCCAGAATGTGAAGGAAAAGCCAACCTGGTGGTGTGCTGTAGAGCACCGATATTCACAACAGAATGTGAGAATACCGTGGTGGTCCATGGCAGTAAAAGGATTAAGAGTAGCAGGATGCTTTCTCTCACACATATTGAAGGGAATTGTATTTCCAGAGAGCTTTGCCAGACGTACTGGATGAAATCTGAACTAGGTCAGGATGAGGTGCTTCCACCTGGGAAAGCAGGCTGGTTGTGTTATGGAAATAGCTGCCTCACGTTTTAAACTGCTGACGTGTAGTAAGGATTCTTAAATCCTGCAACACTACCAAAAAACCCTAATTTATTCTCTGAAGTTTGTATTTTAAGATACCTTTCAGGTTGTAGGGTCCCCTAGTTTTTCTCAGGTGAACTTCTGTAGCTGCAATTACTATTTACATGGTTCCAGTGCAGACTGTGAAGTGCGTTTTGTCATGTACTACGATCTGGCTGTAAATCAGACTTCCTGAATGCAAATCTAAGTGGACATGAAAATGGATTTGCTTCCTTGCAATCTCAGTGACTTTACTGACTGTAACTGAATTGAGTACAAAGATGAGCTGAGGAAGAAGCAAGTACAGTAAATCATTCAGGCACCAGTGGTCTGCAGATGCCCAGATCAGTGACTGATAATCTGCCTTCTTAGCAAGGTGTTCTGCCCACCAACAGATGAGGGCTGCCTCAGTTTTTGTAGTTTGGTCTTTACCGCTTTGTAGGGTCAGTCTTTTATATTATTGGAAATTACGGAGACTGTTCAGCTCAGGAATAGGAGAAGAGATTAATAGGTGAGAATATTACAGAATTTCCCCCCTCAGATTTATGTTGGAAGTGAATCCAGCTGATATCTGATTCAAAGCCACTGTGAGATGCATTGGTGACCTCTGACCAGTTCCAACAGGCCTGACCGTTCCACAAAACCCTCTACAGACACAGGTCTCTTGTTAGTCACAGAGGAGGAACTAATATCACCCAGAGAAGGTGGGTTAAAGTTTGTTAATCCTTGAGAGGAAGATTCTTGCTCACAATGCAGTATGTTGGAAGCTGATAAAGCAGTGTGGTGGAAGCTCTCTGCCATTATGGTTGTTCTGGGGATAGGCAAAAGCCTTTGGGGTTTTCTTATCCCGTATTTTCACCAGAATTAAATCCAGTTAATTTCTGGTGACTACAGAAATTTGTTCTGGAAACAAGAGGGCTCTCGCCTTCTTTTCAGAGGATCTGGGTTTTACACCCAATGCTACTGCTGACTTCTGTCACCTTGGGCAAGTTACCTCACCTCTTTGTACCTGTTTCTCCTCCCTGCCCTTGCCCTAATGAGAACACAAGCCCGTTGGGGTGGAGTGGTCTCTTACTTTGTGTTTGTGTTGTGGTAATCGAGTGACAGTAATCTTGGTACATCATACATCAGTCACCATCATCTTAAAAAAGCAAAGGAGGTGACATGTTTAGTCACGGCAGGGATTTGCAGACTTTGAGTGATTTAACCTGCATTCTCTTTGCGAAATGTTCGTGTGTGGTGGTGGTAAAGAAAAACAGAGCCTGAGCTTAAGCTTGGACACTGTAGTGCCCTTCATCGTGATTTGGAAAAAAAAAAAAAACCCGCCAAACTCTACTAAGAAAGATTTCTGGGTATACAGGGGAGGAGATGTGCCAGAGCCACCAAAATTAGTGCAGTAGTAGAGACAAACCTTAACTGGAGAGAATGAGCTACAAGAAAATAATGTGCTTTAGCCATAGAAAGTGAGAAGACGCAGCACGAGACTTTCTGCTTCAATGCAACGAGAGGAAACTGCTTTGAAAAATTTCTCATCTCTCTTGTTCAACTGAATCCCAGCCTTGTTTTTCTGGAGGTCTGTGATGGGAAACGCTCTCCCGCAGCACCATCTGGCGGGACCAGGCACTGTAGGTGCGGATCTGCCAGAGCTTAATGGGAAGAGAGAGGGAGCTCTGGAGAGGTGGCTTAGCTTCTGATGCAAAAGGGAAGAGATACAAAAAGAGATCTGTAAATAAATTTTCTGCTACTGAGGCTGACCCTAATGTGGTAATAACGTTTTGAGAAACTGGCAGTTACTTAGGTTCATGTCCCATAACTTCTGCCCTGCTAGCAGCAACCTGATTAGCACTGAAACCATCTTTTCTCAGTTCTGAGTTTCATTGGGTAAGTAGTGAGAGAAGCAGCGTTTTACCTGCATGTCCTTTGTTTCTAGCATTCTGTCTGTTGAAAGCATTGAATGTCTGTAACAGCTTTCAGTAAACAAGCTGTCGTAAAATGAGAACAGTGTTTTTTCTAATGTGGTAGGTGATTCAGAATGGAGCAGGCATCCTACCTGGGAGTTCAATAAAAAGACAGTTAAAATGAGTTCAGTGCAAAATGCTGGAGCTTGTGTTACAAAATGACACCTGTAAAAGTCTGCAGAAATTTCCCAGAACACAAAATGACCTGTACAACTTCAGGTGTTAGAGCAGCCCCTTAGACCTCAAAGCGATAGAGCATTGAGGTTGTTGCAGTGAGTAGAAGTTTTACTGTAGATTTGGTCAGAACAGACTCTCTACCCAGACTTTTTTTTGTTTGTTTGTTTAATCTGAAGTCATCACTCTAGATTTCCACTGGCTTGCTGTCTGGAACTGAGCTGTTTCTTCTCAGTCGACTGCGCAGTGTATTTCAAACTGACTAGTGTAGACTTCTGCGATAGACCAGACTGTAGAAGACCCCATAAACCCTGAAGAGCCAAGCGTTCCTTGGCAGATTCGGAGCTGGAGATATGGCGGTTTACCTGTGCATAATAAAACAAGAAGTTGGCTGCAGAGTGTGGTTCCATCTCCCAGAAAATTGTGAGATGATGTCAGATAGTGATGGAGTAAAAATGTATGGAAGGTTGGTCATGGATTCAACACGTTAGTTTCTGGGATGCCTTCCCAGATTCCTGTGACTACCTTTTACAGTAGTCATTACCTTAGCAACTAGGCAACCACAGCAGATTGTGGAAGTTTGTTTATTTACAGTAACACAGAAATTACTAGTACAAAAATGTAGGAACACACATCACAACATGTGCTTTTTTCATTCATATTGAAAGTTTTACAGTGGCTCTCAGGTTTTTTTGTGAAGAGTGATGCTACAAAGCACTGTGTACAATATGGCTCATGTGGAGCAAAGTTTTTTATGGATGCTGCTGTTAGATCAGTAATGAAACGGTGGTTTGCTGTACAGAACTTGTGCAGTTATAAGGATTAGGACAACAAGAATATAGAAGACATTAGGACTTTGGTGGAAAGTAATGAAAGCAGTCTTTAAAAAGCTTTGTGTAAACTTGCTGCAAAGGAGGTGTTCTGTATCCAAATAAAAGATGTCACTACTTTGTTTGGATATTTTGCATTCACAGTGTCGCCAGCTCCATGAGAGTTAATGACCTCTCAATGCAAAATGTAAAGCTGGATATTTATTAGCAGAAATTCTGCATACGTTTTACACTACTGCTGTTGCACATTATTGTTGTAATAGACCAGAATCAGCAGTTTTGCTTCTGAGACATTATCTTAATAGCTGTATCATTCTGTAATAATTGTGGTCTTATTTAAAAGCATAATCTCTTGCCCAGTTTATTCCGGCAATTAATTAATACTAAAGTTCAGTGCATTAAGAAAATAATTAAATCCTGATCTTCCAGCTTCAAATTGTCTTGTGATTAAAGGGCACATAACTGGTAATTATACACATCCTTTATTCTTGTTTGTACCATCAATGTATGCATGATCTTATGCTTCATTTCTAAAGGTGTTTCTTGCCTCAGTTTCCCTGTCTGTGTAATACAGACTTTTCGTAATATTGTGCATATTTCTGCCCACTGGCCTTTGTGCAGTTCTTTCAATACACAGGCTGGTAATTCCTGTCTGTTCTCCTTATGTAACCATGGAAGACTACAGAGATTTAAAGGAGATAATATCAAAGAAATGTTGATGACAGCTACGTACTCCTTTGCATGGGTATGAAATGTAAAGCCTTGGGGAGAAGCACAGTTTTGCCAGAGTGTATGTGTTGGAGGAAAAACATGCTTCATCCTGGAAGTTATTCTGTATTTCTGATGCCATGCAAAGCTCTGAGTTAAGATTATTTATTTTTGATTTCCACTTTAAAGATTTCTTCCTAACAGGCATGGTTATTAAATTAATAGCCCTTCCTGATTTTGATCTTTACAGCTATGTATTAATTGCCACAAAGATTAGATGGCTGAGTTGATGTTGCATGATATTTGAGTGAATTTGTCACGCTGATAAAGATTATCGCAGAAACTTCAGTTGGTTCGATGATGTATGGACCAGTCCCTGAGCAATGTGGAAAAAGCAAGTTCCAGTGCTGCGATGGCCTTAGTAATTTCTGTATTACCATTTTACATTGCCATATATCCATGTATCTGCAACAATGTTTAGACTGCCATTTTCTGGTCCAGCACATGCAATGATGTTTCCATAACCTTATTTTTATGTCTTTGCAGTCTCCACGGACATTATCACCTACCCCTTCTGCAGAAGTAAGTTTGGTGGAACCTTCGGGGGCAGCATCTTACTGTGATTAGAATTACTCACTTCAGCAAATGCAGATGTTGGTTTTGTTATCAGTCTGATCCGTCTCTGTTTGCCACATGGACACATTTTCTGAGTAGTGAAACTTCACAAAAAATAACTCTAAAAAGAAAACAGTACCTTCTCATTCACAGATTGTACAAAAAATGAAGCTATCACCCCTGCCCATTTGTTGTCTATAAAGCAGAGTCGTTTCTCCAGCAGAGGTCACTTCTTGTGCGTTCATCCTGCTTGAGGCACAGGCGGACTCGCATCTCAGGAACTGGATGATTTACATGAGCTAAAATGTGGCCCCAAACAGCTAAATAATAAGCCATGTTTGCTGCTAAAACATTAGCAGCTTTGTCTTGAAGAAAATATAATTATGGTTTGGTTTGGTTTTGCTTTTCCCGAGGAGTTGATCTGAACATCACAGTAACACAAAACATTTGGGAAGTAGTTTGCCGGGATACGACAGATGCCGTTGTGGAAGTGTTATCATTTTGGGGGTGGGGAGTGTTGCTTATTTGCAAGATAAAACCTGTGGTGATTGCTACATGTTACAAAAGTGACTGTCAAATTTCTTGTAAATCTTCCTGCATTAACATCAGTCCTACCCCTTTTGTCCTGGTTTGGTTTTGGGGGGAGTGGGGTTTTGTTTGTTTTGAGGGGGTTTTTTTTGGTTGTTTTTTTATTTGCTTTCTTTCCTAGGAAGCCAAATAAATTGAGTGACATATGAGAAGATGTCATGTTTTCACCTACAAAGGGAACCTAATTTTGATACTAAATACCTCTTGATGTATTGAGTCGAGACGCACTGTATATTAAGCCACCAAGAGCTCTGTGCCGCAGCAATTGAAGCCTTGCTGGTCTCCAAGTTAGCTAGCTGAAGGCTAGCTCGGGCATCTTGTATAGTACGCTGCGTGCTCTGAACATGCTCTGAATGCAGCTCCCCGTGTGGAGTCACAGGCATGTGGGCAAATCTAATATTATATAGAATTTAATAGGCATTACAGGTGGAGCTGGAACCTCCCAAGACTGAACTCTGACCCATAATATAAAAATGGATTGGAGTCTTTGGAACAGATCATTAGAGAACAGTAATAATGAAGTAGGTTGAAAGCTTAAGGGATTTTGTTATTTCAGTACCTTCTGCTGACGTCTTCAGATCCATGAAAGTTAAGTGCTGCTAAAAATGTGTAATGTGCATTGACATTTATCAGTGAATGCTTCTGTTCTGCAGGGTTATCAAGATGTTCGGGATCGCATGATTCACAGGTCTACTAGTCAGGGCTCCATTAATTCTCCAGTGTACAGTCGTCATAGCTACACACCCACCATGTCACGTTCCCCTCAGCATTTCCACAGACCTGGTAAGGGCAACTGCATTAGAAGTGTATGTAAAACTCTTGTTTCTTTATTATGTCACTTAGTGGCACAGCGAAGCACTTGTTTCTCTTAGCAGTGAAAATTTAGGATTGAAAAATTGTATGTTTTAATATCTCCTTTTCTGCCTGTTCTTTTGTTCTTGACCGATGCAGTCTTTTGCACTAGACCGATAAGTGTTTCTTACATCATAAATACGGACCTTGTGGTTTTGTTTCTGATTAATTGTTTTTTAAATCTTTGCATGTTTCTGAAAGCGAGCAAAAATTTGCAGCAGTGAATCACAAACTACATTCTGGAATTTAGGAAAAGCATCACATATTGGAAACAAAAAGTTATGGCTTGGCTATACAGAAGCCAGTAATGCAGGATTTCTCCCTCCTAAAAAGCAATGCATTTTAAGCTTGGTGCAGCCATGGAATCTCAGATTCAGCAGCAAAACCCCTAGGTATTCCAAATCGCCAGTAATTTTTTAAAACATAGACTTATGGTTCGCAAGGTAGATTTCTTAAATAAAGCCATAGGCTATTGCCTGGGAACATTTAAAAAACACATCATTTACTGGGTCAGCACTGAGCTACAAGTTCTATGTACAGGTCATTCAAGTTCCCAGTGCATTCCGAATTACTGATTGTGTGTATTAAAGCAAGATATGAAAATCAACTTTTCATTCATACCCAAACTGCATAAAAATTTATCTCTAAATGCTAATCACTGAATACTTTCCAAGACTGATTTTATTGTTTATGGTAAAGAATTAAATCTTTGTGATCTGTTTTTAAATTAAGTGATACAATCATGCAGTTCCATCTTCCTTGGTGATTACAGCTGAACAGTTGGGATGCCAAAAGCCCATATACAATAGGAGCTGCATTTTTAAAATTAAAGATTTATAATAGAGCCACCACTGTGGAGCTTGAATGCTGTAGCCATTTCCTAGTGGGGGTGGGCTGAAAGCAGCTAATTGTGTCTGTCAGTGAATGCCTTATTTAAAGGACCCAAGGGAGGTGGGACAGAAGCAAATTGTGTCTGATACTTAGTGCTGACAACATGACACTGTTGTGGTTACAACTGTTGAGGTTACAACTGAAACCGAAAGAGACTTAAAAGCGTGAAAAAGCTGCAAACTTCTGTCTTTTGATTCTGGCAGTTCTGAGGGGATTTTTCCATTTATATCAGTTGAATCAGGGCTATGGACAAATCCAGGCCCTATTCCAGACTTTACTGTGACTGCGTTTTGCTGTCTGTCCAGTCAAGGGCCTTCCCCAGAAGCAGTCTCTGTTTATGTAGCTCCTGTGATGGGCTGATGGGCTCAAGCCAGAGTTTGGATCTAAATGTCAAACCTTCAGAAGTTTGCAGCCTGAGGGATTTTCAGAGAAGATATTTGTTCAAACTTATCTCTGTTCAGATGATCTCATCTTTGGCTCACCTGTTTCTGTTTCTCATATGACATAGAAGTAATTCTGTAGAATTCTTCATTTTGATCTTTACTACCCTGCCTTGGGGTAATTGTTAATGCTACTTTATAATTTTCCTACAGTAATTGCTCACGCTGAATGATAGCACATGTATATTTACTGGTTTTCTCCTAATGGTACTTCTTATCATCATGTTATTTGCAAGAATAATTTCTCTCTGAATAAACCCAGTGGCCCTAGGTAACTTCTCTTTGGCTCCCAGCTAGCCCTTGAGAGAGAAGTGAACCACTGTGTTGACGCTGTCAGCATAAGGTTCTTCAAAAAATGGAGTGCTACATGTTTTGGAAAAGTTTGCAGCCTTTTGCTCCCACAGTGCCCTAGCTGGTGTTGGCAGAATTTTTGGAATGTCTTAGAACAATAGAAAACAGCTTGCATGCCTCTTGACTGACATCTTTTGGTCAAGCACTTTTCAAAACAGCTGCTTTCCTAACTAATTGCGCGTCAATGTTTACGATGTTTGCACGCTGGTAGCAGGCTACTCTTTGGTAACAAGGCATAGATGGAAAGCTCGTTAAGCCAAATAAACGTTATGCTAAATTAGCAATGCAGCTCAAATCTGAGCATCTCTTCTAATAATTCCTGTAATTTTCTCTCACATATATGAACCCTTTAACCCTTTATGTACGTCTTTAACCTTTTTTTCCTCCTTCCTTCTTTTCAGAATCCTAATTGTTCAATGCCTTTTTTTTTTCTTCCTTTGAAGCCTCCTTCCCTGCCTTTCTCTTATTGTTTTTCTTTGTTTTCATTTTGTTCTGCCCCCCGAATTCCCTGCTGCCGCAGAGCTGCTCTCTACTGGTGTGCAGCGGTTGTCATACCTGCGCACGAGCAGTCTCAGCTCCACTCACCATGACTCCCGCCCCAACTCCCCCTTCCGACACCACTTCATCCCCCATGTCAAAGGTAAGGAGCCAGGCCTCCCCAGGGAGGGCCCTCCAGGCTGGAGATTTGTTAGCATCATTATGTCAAAGCTGATAAGGTGTATCTCCGTAAGGTTGTCATTGGCTATGTAGCTGAGCATGCCTCGAAATGTGCCGTTACACTTAAAACTGTGTTAGAATAGACATAATGTCCTTTTTCCAGAGGAAATATGTCATTTCTAAGGGCCCTAGTTGAAGAGTCGTCAAGCAATTACCTACTAGAAATATACAGGACAGCATTATCATTTACTGTTTAGAACCTATATGGGCCTGATTTAGCTTCTTTCTAAAGCAGTACATGGCAATCACTATAGCAATTAGCATACCAAATTTAATTATTATTTTCATATTCTTAAAACACGTTTTCAAACATTGACTACAAATATTGCCCGGATGAGAGAAAGGTGATCGAAAAAATGGAGGAAAAAAAAAAGATTATATAAAGATCAATGGCAACAAGGAAGCTAATCATTTTTAATCACATTGGCAATAATTAGCGCCCAACAAAATAAAATTAAATCTCTAGGCCTCTCCTCAACTAGTGAGAACTGGCAGACTCTGCTGAAGGCAGTAGAGTTGCAGGGATTTACACTACCTGAGGATCTGATCACTTCTCTTTTTTTCCAATCTGTTTTTTTCCATGGTTTGGTTTGGAGGGAGGGTTGTTCTTTCATTGTCTCCCTTCAAGGAGCTCATTCAGCTCAGTAAAGCTTTCAGTTTTGCTTCTTGCTTTTTGTGAATGTGGTTTCACTTTTATTTCTATGGGAGCACTCTGGCTGTGCCGTCTCTTCTGTGGGGGGAGAAGGGCATAGCTTGTATCACCTACAAGGGCTCAAGAAGAGTCAGTTAAGTTGAACATAGATTCTATTCTGGCACCACTGATGAATGTAGAAAATCAGAAACTGGAGGTAATAAAAAACAACTGCAAGGACGTTGTTGCCATGAACTTTCAAGAAATGCTAATAGATCTCAATGTTGTAGCTCTTCAAGCAGTCAGATCACCATTACTAATTTTACTCTTGCCCTTTCTTAGATTTTTTGTTAATATGCACTTTCAACTTTCGATTATGTCACTGTAGAAGTAAATCTCACTTCAAACTTAAAAGATTGGGACACTTAAAAATAGATACTCTGCTCATTTCAGCATGCAGTTAATTCATAATCCTTGCAATTTCAACATTTCTTTGCTGTAAATCCAAATTAATGCTCACACTCTTTCAAGTGGCATTTTCATTCTTTTTCTGTTGAGAAAATTGCTTCTTCAATAGATAAATCAGAAGAGCTATTGGAAATCCATGGCTATTGTTTTCAGATTTCAAAGAATTACCTGGTGTGTAGATTATGTATGTATCTCAGTTATCGGTATGAAAGGCCAAGTGGGATTACAAGCACTGTAGACAAAGGGGTGGGTATGGTTCTTATCAGATATGTCACATAAGACATTGTAAGAATCCACAATTTTCTGAAAACTTTACGTGAAGGTCTTAGGTCTGGACAGGATTTATGTGTGTAACTCAGCAAAACTCCCGAAAGCTGAAGTTCGTGTCAGTGTGACAGTGTACACCGTCTGAGGATGCAGTACATTTGAGAAGGGGCAAGTAGCAGGTAACCACACCTTGTAATTCACGTGGCTGAATTGAAAGAGTAGTCTTTTAATAGCTGGTTCAGAGAAAGAAGCACCGTCTTAAGGTGACCTAAGTTTAGTGCCTAGGTTAATGTGGTGGGAACATCCCCATGGTTTTCATTTCTTTTTGGTTTTCCTCCCTGTGGAGGAAGGTGACTACTCAAAAAAAACCCAAAACCGCACTTTTGTGTTTCAGTTCAACACTGCACGCTGAGTTCCCTCAGAGCATTGAGCCAGACTCAGACATTTATAAAACATGCACAGATAAAGTAGTTTGGGGTATTTTTGGTAATGATCTGGAAGAAAATATGAAATAGTATTGCAGAGTCCCCTGATGGCGTGCAGACTGGGAGAATGCTAGTCAATAAAGAACAGGAACAACAGTTTTCTTAGTGAACAGTGTAGCCAAATGTAAGCTATGCTTCTAAGTGATGTTGTTGATCTGTACATGCTGGGAAGAGCAGAGAGTCTGAAGAGGATGTGACTGTTCCGGTGGATGTTAGGGTGGATGGACAGGACGGCAGAAAGAGATGCTGCAGCTAAAAGAGCTAAGTAGAGATGTTGGGTGCTTGAGTAAGACCTCAAAGAATTGAATTGGTAAGTCCACGGTCCCAGCAGGACAGGTGACATAAGAAACACTGCAAAAGCTTCAGGGAAGGACCATCAAATAATTCCAAATCTCACAGTGAAAAGTCATGGCTGTTAGTGTATTAACACTATCAAATGGAAGGATTTGGTAGTGATTTATTCAATGTCTCTGTATCTGTGTGGTAACAGTAGGTTCTTCCATATAGCAGGCAAAGATACAACAAGGTGCTATGTTAGACTTAAATTAGATAAAAATCATCATTGTTTCTCTGACTTGTTTAAGGTGAAGATAAGTAGCTGTTGAAACAGCTTAGGATAGATTTTTGTCTTCCTATTACTTCAAAATATTGAAAGATACTAAAGGTCAAAAGGCCTGAAGACCTTTGTAATTTTTCCAGTATGTCAAGTGATCAATGAAGTGCTCACAGAACATTAGATGAATAAATGTTCATAATGTTTCCTAAGTCAGAGCCAGCTCTGTCTTGTCCTGTAAAAGGAATATGATGGAAGATAGGTCTTAATCAGATATACTCTGAAAACACACATAGTGGATATATGCATATATATATGCACTTAAAGAAAAGACAAGATGATAGGGAATGGTAATATTTTTGTTAAATAAACCTGTCTACTATTACAGAATGTAGGTTGTAAGTGTTTTCAGAGGAAGAGGTAGTATAGCTTGTCCAGTATATAATTTGGGGGGAGCATGTGGGGATTTTTTTAACATTTGAGTAGTGTTGAGTGAAGTCCAGTTGCACTATATTGTATGTCCTCTTCACTACTTCATGTTCATAAATAGATATTTTGCTGTCAACTGATGAAGTTGATCTGGATTGCCCACTCTCTCTTCATTTGGCCTCCTTGCATAGCACATGTCCAAGTACCCCCTTTTTACGTCTGTGCAGCAGAAAAGAGAATATTCTGGCACTGGCTGCACCTAATGCAACTCCCTGATAGTCTTGTCCATATGGTTTGTCTTGGATATTCTAGGTGTCTGTTTTCAAAGTTTAAAGAACTGCATTATTTCACCCTTGAGAGTAGCATTTTAATGTCTACTAGGGAATTAGACCCTGGTGAATATCTCTGGAATGAGAACTGTAACACTATGGGGTTAATTAGATGTGATAGATACATTTGCAGTGATTCAAAGAAGAGGAATCATGTCGTCTCCTTTGTACTTGGTCAGCCTTTCACAAAGCTGCTTGTACCTTTAGCATTTATAAGTTTGTAAGAAAGATTTCATAGAGCTATAGTTTCGTTAGGTAATTTTCTTTAGGTGCAGGAACATAATTTTCAAACACCATGATGATAATGACATTATACTTGTGTTATTTCAAGCCAGAAAAGTAGACATTTAGACCAGTTTCAGTGTGCTTTCATACAGCGTAATCCTTGAACAAGCGTAATGCTCAAGTCTTGTAGACAAACCCAAATGTAAAGAACTTTGGGGAGCGAAGGGACTAAATATGCCTGAGAAAATCTTAGAGTTTATAGATGTAACTTATATGTTGAACAAGTTGGAAGAAGGGGCAGTATGCATCAGCTTAGACTTAATTTAATCTCATTTGGACTCTCTATTGAATTTGGTCTTGTCTCAATAAAGTACTGTATTTGCTATGAAAGAATCAAAACAAGCCCATGAATGAAAGAAACCCTGACCCTACTGAAATCAGAGACAAAACTCTCATTGAGAGCCAGGATTTCATCTCACATGCCTAGAATTTTTCAGAGGCATTCAAGAATATTGCAAAGCCCCCTTAAGATTTCCGTGTAAAAGGAACTCCAAAGTACTGGGTATTCCTGCTCACAGATCTTCCTGTTCGGAGTCTACCCACCTTCACTGTGAATTTGGGCCTTGGTGTTCACAGGTTCCTGCTTTCCTTTCCTGAGGCAGATCTCTGAAATCAAATGCTCTCTCTGTGTGAGAACTATTTCCGTGGTTTTGTGGATGCAGCTGGAAGCTCTGCTCTGGAAAACAGCCGGGCTTTGGCTGTTTCATGACTTTCAGTTTTGGGCAGGAGATGAGGGCAACACATCTGGACAAGCTGATGAATGATGATTTCACGAAACCTGAAAAGGACTGAGGGTTTCAGGTGCCGCTGAGCTCTTTTTTCTGTGTCTATTCAGGAGCAGAGCAACTAAACGGCAAGTTGACTGAAAGCTCAGTGTTGGTTGCATGTGGGCTGTTTGGCTTGATGCTTGTGGTTACTGACACGGTGGGCCCAGTGGTGAGCCCGTCAGAAGGCAGCAGGGACCTGCGTTACCTTGTGCTGTCTGTAGGCAAGCAATTCTGGTCCTGACTGCCAGGGGAGGTCTCTTAACAAACTGAGCTGTAGAAAATGGGAACTACCTGATGGAGCAAACGGAATGAAAGAAAAAAATCCTGTCAATTTGACTTCTGAGGCTACGGTGCTCAGGTGGTTGATTTTTGTATTAAACTTACTCTGTTATCTCTTAACATCCCTCACCCACCTGTACACACACACACTCGACTTCATGCCAGGGGTATGGGAGCTAGTTTTTCCTACAGTGTTGGCGAGCAGGCGTGCTCGTGTTGCCTTGTGGAGTTAACACTAGTTATGGTACATCTGAAACAGTGAGAGAGACAGGCACAGGAGGAAGGCAGGCACGGCAAGGAACCCCAGTCCAGAGCATGAACAGCCCCTACTTTTACATAAAGCTGCAAGCAGGCTGGCCGTGAGGTCCCGGGCAGCAGGCACAGGCAGGCTGGCAGCTCTGCTTTCTGGTGTGCCTGTGCACGTTCCACAGATGTCAGCACTGCTTCCATAAATTGTGGGTGATTTTACAGCAGCATCTGAAGCACTTAAGCCTCATTATGAGAGTGGGCTCATCAGGGATGATCTAATGAGAATCTAAGTAGATGTACCATTCCCTCCTGCAGTGGTTGGAGGTAATGAGACTGCCATCCTAGAACGTGTACAGGAGAGTCGTTTGTCAGCACTAGTAGGGGTCATTAGGAAGAGAGAGACTGCGCAGGAACCACAGGAAATACAAGCCAAGAGAGACGTCTCCCCAGGAACACGTGCAGAATGGTACCACGCTAATTGTCTGCCTGGTGCTGCATGCATTATACAACAGTACCAGTTCTCTCTAAACAAATTATCTGTGTGCCAGATATGAGATTAGCCAGCATACGTTTATGGATGTGAACATACTTAGTTGTGTCTAGTAGAGATAAAAAGGGGGTATAAGAAGGGTTTCTTGGCTATATTTGTAGTGTCGGTGATAGAGGCGTTGTAAATTGAATGTGCCCGCATTTTGACTATGAGCTCCCAACAGGTAAAGTGTACTTGTGACTTCTTTGTTGTGGCAGTCCACAGGTCAATAAAACCCTTTTGATTCTTCTCTTTCATTGAATATACTAATTGCCAATGGAAGCAGAAAGTCAGAATGACTTGCTCTGTAAAGCTTATAAATGTTAGAATTAACTGTATCTTGAGGCCATCTCAGTATTGATGGGATTTTTCCTATTAAAAAATTATTTTGCTGAAAAGTAACTCATAATTGCTCAATAGAAACAAAAGGCATAAGTAAAATCAGCTTAACTGAGTTAGGTGTTTCACCATCACAGTATTTCAAGGGTTGGACAAGTCGAACACAATATTGGAATTGCCAAGTAAAGGACCATAGATTGAAATATGACAATATTATTTTAAATAAGCATTCATGTTGCTTTTCAGAGTTAGTAAACCTAGCACTTACTGGTAGCTGGTCAGAAGCTCAGCATCACTGCACCCAAAATAGAAACCCACCATCAACTCGTGATTGAAAGAGCATCATGTTTGGGGGACATCGTGTACATTAAGTCAGTCAGGGCTGAAATATCCGAGTGGTAAATACAGAATTTTGCACATGCAATCTTCTAGACAAATTTTGTACAGCCAAGCCCCCTGAACCATGCATGGAATTTTTAAAACAAGTATGTGCAGATGGGTTAACTTGTATACTGATAGAGGCCTCTGTGGCACATCTCTCTCGGTAAGGTTTGTAAGCAGCATTTTTTTTTCTCCCTTCTGGTGCCTTTTAGACTGGCAGATGACTGTTCAAGTAAAAGAGGAACTTTTCTGTAAAGAAAACTTCCTTTTTCTTCCCCCTCCCCCCAAATATATAAATAAGAAGTGTGATGAGTCCAAGGTTTTGGGTCCTCTAATGGAAGGCAGGAAACCTGTAAGCTGACAGGAGGCCTGCAGTTTCTTTTTCGTTGTGTTATATGGCACTCCTGTACTTGTCTGCCCTGCCCTGGTCCACCACCTGTTTTTTTCTTGCTTTGTTAATCAGCTTTTCTGGAGTTTTTTTTTAAGCCCTCGTACATACCTGAAAAATGGAAGGGCTTTGATGCTCCCCTACTTCTCACCGTTGTGAACATCCACACCCATGTAAAATAAACATCCTTGTGGACGGTTTTTGCTCGTGCAAGTTTGCACTAGTGTGAAGAATGGAACAAAGTAAAAAGGCGGCAACATTCTTTTATGGTACACACAGTCATGTGTTTGGATGTCTGGCTGTTAAGTCTCGATGCGTGGGGATCAGCCAGCATGGTTCTGCAGCAGCCCGCTTGCCCTGACAGACACGGGAGCTTTCAGGGCCATTGGATTGCCATGGTGGGTTGTTAGGAGGCAAATAAATAGTCCTGGTAAGAGTAACCCTACAAATGGAACATAACATGTGCAAAATGGAACTTCAGTTTTCAGGTATTAGAGTCAGATTTGCTAAATCAGCAGTGGTGAAGTATTGTCACCAGAGCCAGATTTGGCATTGACAGGGATTTGGGGTGACAGCAACAATATGGGCGCAGCCACAAGATGGGCTGCAATGCTTTACAAATTATTTTGCTGTATCAAAAATTTCCTACCAGAGAGCTAAACCAATGAAAGAGTGTGTATAGAACAGTTAATGCCTTTTGATATGGGCGAAGTGACCTAACAGCTATTTTCCATCTCTAGCTTCTGTATGCTTGTGGTTTAGGGAACTCTAGTAACTGCCAGCATCTGCTTCTACCTGCTTGGGGGTTGGTTTCATTTTGGGTTTGCATATCAACTACTATGCTCTGTGCCTGCAACTTTTAACTCCGAGTATCAATCTCCGTACTAAATCATTGCCAAGTAACCTTCCATTCTTCTTTTCCACGCTGTCCATCTAATCACCAGCTGCGAGCACACGGCTCCTGCCTGCATGCCGTCAGAATGAGTCAGCTGCTCAAACCTCAGCTCCAGCCTGAACATGAATTCTTGTCTCTGCAGCAATATCAGGGAAAAAAAAAGTCACCAGGGCTACCAGTTCTCGTTATTGTATTTATATTTTTGATTCAACTTCTTTTCCCCTGGAGGTTTTGATTCCACCGATTTTGTTTGGGTTTGATTGGGCTTGCTTTTTTCTTTTTTTATTGCTCTCCCTCTTCTCATTTTGTTTTCTCCATTCTTTCATTGGAGGCAATGAGCCGTCCAGCGGCCGGAACTCCCCTGTCCCTTATCGGCCCGACAGCCGCCCTCTCACTCCAACTTACGCTCAGGCCCCTAAACATTTCCATGTTCCAGGTAGGAGCTGGCACTGTACGTGTCTCGGTGTCCTGTCACAGTGTAGAATGTAGCCTTTGTAACTTTTGTCTTGTCTCCATCCTTTCACGCTGTTTACCATGGGGTGCACCCGCAGGGTTTGGAACTGCCTGCTCCTGGGCTAGCTGAGAGCAGCAGTGAGTTGGGAAATGGGGGCGGTTCGTTGTGATTTTTACCTGTTCTGTTGGTCAGGTGTTTGGCTGTTAGAATGCCTTGGTTTTCAGGGTCTGATGATGGCCTGAGAGCTGGATGGGAGCTATGTAGGGCTTGATTTTTTTTTTTCCCCAGTTGCACCAGCTGAGCACTAACGTAACTCTAACTTTGGAGGAGTTGGTTCTGATTCACAGCGGCATGCAGAGAAGAGCTGACCAGTGAGCCATTACTTACATTGTTCGTTCAGATTGCTGTGACTTGTTTCAGTCTTGAACCCAACAGGTATAGTTTAGTGTTCATTTGTTGTTTTTTTTAAAGCAGGTGAGGATGTTTCTTTACTTGTTTTGTGCAGTGGCTTGGTGTCCTCAGAGAGACCTGCAGATCCATAAGGATATGTGTGCCTTAGGATGTCCTCTCTATAAAGGGTAGTGTCTGTTTTGAAGTGAGCTGCACAGTTCTTCCAGCCTCCAAGAAGATAATTTGCCTTGGATTTTGGTGGGATGAGGGTGTATGTCCCTAGGGTTGTGGACATGCATCTTCTGACTGCCTCGGTGCTAGCTGAAAGCCACCTTACATCCAGTTATTCTTCAGGTCCCGTTCAGTCTAGTATCCCTTCGCAGTGGCGGAGGTTACTGCTCTCCCTCCCTTCCTCAGACCTGGCAGATAAACTGTGGGAACTTCCCTGTCAGTCAGGGTGACCTGGCTTGGCTAAGGCCGGCTGGTTTAACTGCTTAAGCGAACCTGGCTCACTTTGACTTGCGTAAGCTATTGCATGAACAGCTCTGCGTAATAATCTCTGGCGTGGTGGGAGAGCGGTCCTCTGCAGCCAGCGCAGCGCAGCCACAGAAGGAGCTGCGTTCCTGTCCTCCTTACGGCTTTCTGGTATAGACGTGCACAAAAGCACTGCATGACTACCCTTGTAGTACTTACACCTGTTTGCTGGTCGGGCAGCCATAACAGATCACGAACAGGAACGAAAGACCTCAGTGTCTTTGCGTGCAGTGAATTTGCCGGTTTAGTCAAGGAGGTGGGGTTCTGCAGAGTCAGATCTGCCTCTGTTTCCACAGATTCCTAAGTTTAGCTTTCCTTAATGCCAAAGGCGAAGTTGGCTGCTGTAGCACTTTAATTGGATCTGCAACACACAGCGTGTATTTCTAAAGTGCTTTTTTGTCTTCCATTCTAATGTAACTGAAAACTTTTTTTCAGGCAGTATGAAGTAGGAAAATGGGTTTCTGACATTTGTTTTCTAGTTCCCAGTAGCTCATTTTGGTCTTCTTATAAGATTTTGACAGATTTTTGCACAGTAGAGCTGATTTTGGATTAACTTTTGCATTTGTAGCTGTGCTGAATACATGAAGTATTAGCTTGGGTGGGGAGGTAGTTTAGAACAAACTGGCTCCTGTCTTAGATTATTGGTTGCAAAAATATGATATCCTTTAGACAGGCTGTAGATTTACTGCGTTAGAGTTCCCTAATTGTTTTTATTCTGATTTACATTGATAATGTGCAATGTGGTGGGCCTTACATAAAGAAATCACAAAAAAAAAAGAAATAAAATCTGTCCTTGTGGTTTGAGAATGAGTAGTATAGCAGTTAACACTGCGTAAAGCATCCCTTTGACTCACTGAAGTGTAGCTGTTGTTGACTGTTCAAGACAGTGTATTAGGCAGCTATTTTATTCTCTGGATTTTGAAGTGAAGTGTAGACTCACTGCATTCTCCTCTGCCCAATCCAGCCAGTCAGCTGGAAAGAAAATTGAGCTGTTACGACTGAAGCATGATTTTCCTCAAAAGTGATTTGGGGTGGCTTTCCCCGAATGGCTTGCATCTTAACCATTGAAACGTCTCGCTTGTTTGCGTTCCCTCTCTAACTTTTATCCCACTGAGAATCTTCTGAATGTTTGAAATGAATGGTTCATGACTTGGATGCATCCACATGTTGCAGAATCAGCTCCAAAGGACTTCATACCACATGTCTTTGACTTTCACTTGTTCTTATGTTTTCTGTTCTTTAAATAATCTGATTTTGTATAATACTAGAAATAGCTTTCTGGCTTTTTCTAGTGCTACATCCTTGATTTGGTCTGTCTGTTGTAGTGTTGGCATTATCTTTATGAACAACTGAAGTAGTTTTCATATTCCTATTTTTCTGTTTCTCAATTTCACAGATCAAGGTGTCAACATTTACAGAAAACCACCAATCTACAAACAACATGGTAAATGATCTTTCTCTTTTTATTTCAAAACTGGAGTGTCAGCTAAGTGAAAAAGCATGCAGACTAGTGAAAAGCATCAGTGTTTACTTTGTAAGCATTAAAAATTAGAAGTTCAAGCTTGAAACAAGTGTTACTGCATGTCCTGCTGAGTGATATGTTTTAAAGCTGCTTGTTTCATTTGGATCATATGGTATAAATCTTGGCCACGTTGATAATAATGGCAAAATTGTCATTAACTGGGATTTTGCTGTCTCTTTATCATTATGATGCCTTCCTGTGTTTCACTTCTTTAAGTTTATATTTTCAGAATACAGGTACTGATGTTAAAATGGAATAACAACAGTCTGTTCTCTGACAGACACTTGATGGAACTTCCTTATTTTAAACAGACAAAGTACAATAATTGATTTCAACAGCAAAGATGAGGATGTTGCTATCAGACTGGAATTCCAAATGTACCCATGGCTTTAAATAAGAATCTTTAGTTATTGAAGGTAATATAGGTGACATATCACTGAAGGGGCTAATTTGATTCTCAAGCCCTGTGCTGTAGCTTAGGCAGTACGCTGTGCTTGTTTTTTCTGAGTTGGACAACAGTGTTGGTGCTTCAATCTTTCAGGTGTAGACGTTGTTATAGCAAGTCTGACATAACAGTGATGGCAGAAGCCCACTGCCGTGCCAGTCTGCAGCGTTGCCGAGCAAGGTCCCAGCTGTAACAGAGTGTGTTTGCTCTTCCCTCCTGCTGTGAACAGAAAACGTTGAATAGGAGATGATTTTTATGCAGTGTGGTGAAGGACTGACAACTCCACTTTTTAAAGACTTTGAGTTTGCATCCCTTTGCAGACCCTTTATCCAATGAAATGTATTTAGAGTTAAGTAATAAATTAGCAGTGCTCTACAGGGTTTAGGTGCACAGCTGGCTGAGAGCCACGGAGCTGAGATGATTAGGAAAGCCTGGGAAGTCCACTCTGTAGTCAGCAGTGAGCATTGCAAATAACACTGCTGGTGGTTTTACATCAGGGTTTTTTCCTCTTTCTTTTTTAAGTTTCAAAACATATGCTCATTTTGGAAAAAGTCTTAACATTATTTTTGTTTATTTTTATGGTTTTAATGTATCTTCTCACCTCCCATTAACATGTGAATGTTTAACCACTGACATCACCAATTCTAACACGTAAGTACTGTTTGAAGTCATGCTTTTGTAAACTCTGACCAGCTTCCTCCATACCTGCAATTATGCTTAGAGTTTCCCAATCGTAAAATGCTCAGAATTCCCAACAATATCTAATACCGATGTTTCTAAACTACCCTGAACATGTTGGATGAGCAACACAGTGCTTCACTTGGTTAACAGATGTCCTTCTGTTTAAAAAAGAAAAAAGAGAAAAGGAAAAAAAAGTCCAGAATTCTTGATTCTGACGTGATAGCTTCATATAAGAGAAGGTGATTTGAGCTAACAGTTTGCAGATAAGAGGTAGTTAAGGCTGGTTTTAATGTAAACTGAATCCTATTGGATTTTTTTCTTTTTAATGTCAAGAAGTGAAAGCCATAATGCACATCCTCACGTACTTTTAAGAGATTGGCTTAGACTGGAATCTTAGGTAGATGAGATATGAGATCACTGCTGAGATATTTTGTGGGTGAGGTTCATTTCATTGCAAGTGCCTTCCCCTGCCAAGTTGATCTGAATGGAGTTTAATATTTATTAATAAATTCACATCTGCTTTTACTACTACTGCATGCTAATAAGCAAGGACATGCAGCAGAAAAAATCCACTGGTTAAATGAACATACTTGTTTCAGATTTCTTTATTCTGCAGCTTTTCACAGAAACATAGGAAATAATTAGCATCAGTGGAGTTAAAATTAATGCTGTTCCTGTGAACTATTTGTTTTCTTGCCCTAGAGGCAATACAGAGCAGTACATAAACCTGGTTTCATCTTCACTAGTAATGAGCTGGCCTTAGGAGATATTGACAAATGCTGTTGGATTGGATTTTCTTACTCTTGCCTGATCATTCTAACACTGTGCAACCCTAGTGAAATCCAAAGCCGATTTGGGGTTATTTTGGGGGTGGGGATGGGGGAGGAGAGAAAGGGTTGATTCCAATCTGTTGGCAAGGGAAATACATTACTTTGCTTCACATTGCAATTAGAAAAGCGAAACATGGAAGTGTTTGCTTTTGAAAATTAACTTCATGTAAAGTATAAAATTTTGCCGAAATAAGGAAGACCTTTATATTGATACACATTATTACATAGCTAAGTTCCCTGATTGCCATCTAGATGCAGCTGCTTTGGCAGCACAGAACAAGTCCTCCGAGGATATCATCAAGTCCTCCAAGTTCCCAGCAGCTCATGCACCAGCACCCAACGAGATACCAAAGATTGAGACGGACCACTGGCCAGGTCCTCCCTCCCTTGCCGCCATAGGTATGCAAGAAAAAACGATGCAAGCGATGCGGCTTGAAAGGTACTGGTAACCAAAGCAGATTAATACTGGAGCTGTAAAAATGGGTAGTGAAGACTGTGTCCACTCCAGGTGTTCGCCACAAAGTGCGGATCTTCTGGTGAGACCTCTGAGTATCTGTGAATTTAAAACTATTGAAGAGCGTTGAGTAGGAGAGGTTTTGCTAAAGCACTTCAGAATTGATCACAGAGATACTAACCCATGGACTAATTATATGAACTGCCATGCAGTAGCTTAAAAGATGTAGCGTGTCACACAAGCCTGACTTCTTTCAGTTATTATCTATTTAATCGTTTAGTCCTAAGGTAGTAGCAAATATTCCACAGAAAATACAATTGCTTCCAGCCACATGATTAATTTCATGGCAAGAAGCAATGACTGAAGTGGAACAATTAACGGACTAAAAAAGTCCTGGTTTTCAGAGTTACTGTTTCTACAGACTTTGTATTTTTGTTCTGTGTTGTAGCACTATGGGTATCTTATTTTCTTTTCTTTAAATCATGTGCATCATCATTTTTCAATTTCTTTTGTATTTTTTTTTCCTCAGTTATTTTTCATTGACCCCAATAGCATAAAGTAAGCTGTCTAGCCTGGTTCATTTATGAAGTCATGTCTGAAACACTGAAGGTGTTGCCTGTTTCAAATTTCTGTGAAGGAGTGTAGGGTTTTCATCGCGATGGGATTTTCATAGAAGTGCTAGGAGAGGAGACACAGGGTGGGAGAGCTCAGTGGCCAAATGAAAGGGCTGCATATGCGGTGGCAATTTTTTGAAAACTTCCTTTATACAGGATTGCAATCTGACAAATATTACAGTCACAGTGATAGCACCTACATGCTTGAAATTCTCCTGATGATGCTTGTGAGAACTACAGCATTATTATGCCATGTGTCTGAGGCGGAGCCTCTGGTGGAAATTTTGGCTCTCAGCTCTGTCTCTAGGCAGTGGTTAACAACTTTCAATTGTTCCCAGTAAAACTGCTTTGTGTATTGGCTATCAGGTGGTTTTGTTACACCCGAGAAACTAAACAGGACTGTTTCAAAACTATAAAGATAAAAATGTGTTTATGGATGTGTTTTATTCAGAAATAAAAAGGCATCACACAAGATTAATCACTAAACACAAACCCCCAAGCCCCAGGTTTTTCAGTGTGTTTGATTTTCTGAGTGTGGTATTTTACTTACAGAGCTAGAATGAGCTCAGCTGTCACAAAAATGAGTGTTACTGCTATTGTACTGAAAAGTCTTGCAAAAGCCTGAGACACCAAACAAAATAATAAATAATTTGAATACAAACAAATAATTTCACTGTGAGTTTTTTCTCTCTTAATATTAGCATCAATTTAGCACTGCTGTACAAAACATTTACTTGATATAAACCTTCTGATACTTTAGTTGCAGAACTGAGTTTTCATTCGGATAAAACACGGAGTTTATCTAGCATAGGGCTGGTGAATAACTATGTCAGGAAATAGCCTGTGCAGAAAAAAAACACAGCTGCTGTTGTAATGTTTGCAGCAATATCATATTCTGTGTATTCATGGAAGTTTCCTAGTGTCCACATTGGACTATTTCTTAAGAATATTCAAGAAAATAAAGATTATTCAACAAAAAGTAAGGAACTAAAATGTAGAACACCTGTGTCTAAATTAATTTTATCTTTATCCAATGGATCACACTAGATTGCTTCATTTTAGACTAAAAATAATGCCTTGTTCATTCCAAATACGTGTGTCCATTTAGGAGATTAGTGTAGTTTAATTTTCCATTTGAAATGTTAATTCAGATTTCCTTTTTTGAGTCTAGATAAAAGTATACATGTAAATCAGACTTTGTTTTCAGCCACCGGTACAGTCACTGGTGCCATTAAACCCCATGCTTCCAGAACTAGCAATTTGAGCTCTTCTTTTCTATTACATTGATTCCTGGCTGTTGTGTCCAGGACTGTTGCTTGGTTTGGAACCGAAGTGCAGTTTAACTTCTTGCTAATTTTATAAGCAGGCTGATAGCCATAGGGCAGGCTATCTGAGTGAGTTTTATTAAGACAGAATTTTGAAAAAGTCTTTTGAGTCTGCAGGAAAATACTGCTTTGTTTATTCAGTAAATCAAACTGACGAGTATTTTGAACTCGCATTGAGATCTTCAAGCTGCGGTTGAACTGATACACAAAGTGCTCTCTGTGCTGTGGTTTTGTGGAAGCAGGAGCTGACATGAGACGCAGATCAAGTGGAAGAGAGGAGGATGATGAGGAGCTACAGAGACGCCGGCAGCTGCAGGAGGAGCAGCTCATGAAGGTGGTTATAAGCTTATCTTCGTGCTGTTTCTGAACACCATCCGAAATGTGCCCCTATGTTTTCTCTAAGCAATTTCTGATAATGCCTCCATCAGCTTTATTTTATTGATACATTTTTTAATTGCCATTTATAGCTCAACTCTGGTCTGGGACAACTGATACTGAAAGAAGAGATGGAAAAGGAGAGTCGCGATAGGTCAGCCCTTTCTGCCAGTCGTTACGATTCTCCAGGTAATTCATGTAGGCAATAAAGCTAATAATGAACACCACGTATATGCGTCTCAAGCGGTCTCCCAGAAGAGAGACCACTGGGAAGACTGCTTGATATGTGTGTTTGTGGTCTTCTCCCCTGAAAGAGTGGTCTAATTCATTAGCTGGTGAGGGGAGGAATGTTGTGGTTGTGCTTTAATTAGAAGAAATATGAGATTGAGGATTTTAATGCAATTTTGAGGAGAGAGATTTTCTAATATAGATAACGAGTGATGTAGAATATTTAGGGACTATTACATCACACATATGCTAATAGGCTGGGTTATTAAATTACAATAACACGTTTTGCTTAAACCAGTGGCTCCTATCACTGTTTACTCTCTCCTCTCAGCGACAGAAAATCAGCAACATTTACTAGTGGGGCTGCATATTCTAAACACAGCCAGTGGTTTGGCCTTGGCTGACATTTTGGTTGGGGGTATTCTGTTCCAGAGCAAAAGCACAGAAGTCAACTTTGGTTAACTGGTGGCTTGGATTCTTGGCCTCATTGCACATTTCGATACACATCTGTGGCCTTCTCAGATCTCCAGAGAAGCGTTTAGGGATTTTATTTCACTCTCTTCATCCACCGGTCATTGTAGCACAGCAGCTGTACTTCAAGCCAAGAAAGGACAAGATGAGTCTCTCTGGAGTCATCCACTGGAGTAGCTGCCAAGCGAACTAAGATCTCCTTGTCATGGAGAGAATGTCTGTGGCTCTCCCTCGCTACCTGTAATGTTTGTAGGGCCAGAGTCTACCTGCTCAACTCAAAGCTCATGACTTTGTTATTAGCATTAGCACAGGTTGGAGGATGCTTTTATTGGAGATGTGTCCATCTCTCTTTGCAGTGAGTATCAGTGCAATCATTAGTTGTATTTTGTGGAATCAGTGGTACCTTTCCCAAAGCTGCTTGTTGCTGGCTACAACAGTGCCTCAAGTTCTGCATTCCCTGCCCTTCTGTGGTACAAATAACATTAAAAAAAAAAAAATTGCATTCTTATATGGCGGCTCTTGTCTTAAGGAGCTGTAATAACCGTAGAGGTGCTACTGATCATTATGCTGACAGTCTTTCTATTTATCCGTCTTTTTATCTGTATTCGAAAGCACACCCTTGACATTTCCACATCGTCCTTATCTTGCTCACGCAGTTTCTGAGGTCAGTGCAAATGCTGAGTTGAATGCTCCCAGATACCTTATTTCACTTTCATTTCCCATGAAAGCAGGAGTCACAGAACGCTGTTGAAACATGCCATGTTCTCAGAAATGTCACATCATGTACAGCATAGCTATAATTTTGGAGCAGAATTCCAAATTCTCAAACTTCTTTGAATTCACTCAACACTTCCCATTCTGAATGTTCTCCTGGTGAAGTCAGTACCAAAACCTCTGTCAATTACAATGTTACAGGACGGAAGCTAATAGCCTTTTCTCCTTTGTAGCGAAAAATGGCAAGCTGAAGCACATCAACATAGAGAAAATCCATAAACATAGAGGAAATCGAGTGTGCTAGTCATGCACCAGCACAAGCTGGGAGCATGAGAGCAGTAATGGTTGCAGTAGGAAGAATAGAAAGGCAAATTCATGAGAGGTTCAGAGAGCATGATGATATATAAACCATGCATGCCACTTAGGAGCACAGACCTGCATCAGGGACATAACAGGGAACCTATCCAGTCAAACACTGCTGATCTTGGATTTTACTGATCCTTTATCTTGGTCCCATCATAAGATGCACAGCAATAGATTATCTAGCTAAGGACTAAAAAGTCATTTTGCTCTGCTGTCTGATCCTTGAGCCTTACTTTCAGCTCAGTAGAGGCCACTTTGATTTTGAGCCTGGCAAAAATCACAGTGTCCTTTCTTGATGACCTGCCACCATGGCATGACAAAGCAGAGTGTAACTTACAGAGAGTATGGAAGGTTGTGATGAGTCTTGGGCTGAAGTGTGAGTTTCTTAAAGCCAGTGTGTCTCGGTTGTGTATAGGCTTCGCTCTTTTAACTGTGTTTTTTATGCTAGTTGTTTCCTCAAATGTTCTTGGTTTTGAATTTCCTTGGGATTTTTCCAGTAAAAGATTTTTCCCTTCCTCATTCAACAGCACATGGTTCAGCCTCCAAAACATCTTCTCTCCCTGGCTATGGAAAAAATGGACTACACAGGGTAAGGCAATAGCAATTGAGAGAAGCAAAAGATGGTTGTAATTATCCATGGTATTTATTTCTGTATTAACTGTATTGGATTTTTAGTTTGGTCAGGCTTTCTTATAAGACCATCTGAAGTCAGACAAAACCTAATTTCCCTTCCCACAAACTCCATTGTTGAAAAGGCAAGAAAGCTTGTGAAAATTGAGGGGAAAAAAAGGCTTAAAGCAATTTGTTACTTCCCATATACCAACCTGCTTGTGAAGTCATGAACTGTGAATTTATGTGCCTGTCCCTCTTTTGCTGTTACAGCCGGTGTCTACAGATTTTGGTCAGTACAACAGTTATGGGGATGTGAGTGGTGGTGTTAGAGGTAAGGCTGAGGAGCCTTTTTACATGCCACTTCATTACTGAACATGTTGTGATGTTTGATCGTTTCTGCTGTTTTATTTTGAAGTTGTAGATGTGGTTTAGCATTGGTGCAAATGGAAAGCAGATAATTACTGTGTTTTCTTTCACTGAAAATTACCATCCGCTGCACAGTCTGAGAGAATGTGCCACAGTGAAGAAAGGAGGATAATGTCTTCTAATCCCCGTTGCTGCTCATAATTTTTGTTATGACTTTGAGCTAGATATCAGTCATTGCCTAATAAAAAATAACAATATTTATGAAAATTATGAAACTTTGAGAGTTAATGTTTTGAAATGGTTTGAGCTGAGAGAGAGAGGCTAGTTATCTCCAAAGTGAGATTGATCCTGACTGTCTTAGATACCCTATGATCAGGCATCTTCTCTTGGTGCTTTTGTCTCCTTATAGACTGTGGAGGCATCTAGACAGCTACCTGATGGCAGAGGTTAGGTGGGGTGAATCCTGCTCTATTTTAGTTGGCTATTTCTTCACTTGATTGTGATTTTGTGCCTCTTAATGTTTCCAAAGTGACTCGATTTTCCTGAATGAGAAGCCTGCTCAAAATGAAAAAGACTGCAATGTTTGGAGTGTTTGACTCTTTACAAACTTAAGTCCAAAAGTAGGAAGGTTGCTGGCCCTAAAGGATCGGGTGGGATTTTGAAAAGGTCAGGTAGACCACAAGACACAAGGAGTATCTTGTAGATTGTGACCAGTTCCTGTTCTTCTGCAGTCTAAAGCTGATTTCTCTTTTGCTTTTCAGATTTCCAGGTAGAGTACAGGTTTTCATCAATCAACTGACAACAGAACGAAAAGCACCTACTTTGTTGTTGAAGTTTGAATTTCTGCTACAGGGAAGGGTTTCTTAAGACAATAGCTTGGATTTTCCTGCATGTTTAAGCATAATCACCAATGTAGATGCTTACCAACAGAAAACAGGCACAACCTCAGATTCCTCCTTGTTACCTCCCAGAGCTGGGTTGAGACAGCTCACACCAGTTCTGTGACTTGCTCTGTACAATCCACTGTCTGTCGATACATGAGTTATCTGTATTAGTCCTCCCTGGACAGCTAAGGGTGGATTGATTTCCAGCCTCTCTAGTACTGACCCCAGGGACATATAGAAAGTCTTCTTCTGGAGGCAGTTTTCTCCCATACCAGGAGCCTTGAACTCCTCATTTTTACCCTGGAATTTGCTCTTCAGACAAGATGGCTGATCAATAGTTTTCTGCAGTGCTGCCATTGCAGATGAGCCAGTAAGAGGTGTACTTGCAGATACAAACCCTTTTACTCCAAATCCTGGCTGCAGGGTTTTTCACAGAGTGGTTTGAGTCTGTCCGGCTCCGCAGCACAATCACAATATGAAATGGCAATTTAAGAAAGAATTACTTGGATAATTTTGTTCATGGTGTATCAAAATCATGAAAAATAGAAAGAGAATAAGGTCATGGGAAGAGAGAGGAGTTGTACGTGTATTGTGCTCAAAATGCATTGGAATTTCATTAGGAAAAGTACCTGTGTCAAAACCGCACCTTTTTACCCTTTTCCCTGTGTGTGTTCACAGTAAAAATTTCCCATTGTACAGAAAAAGAAAGTCCCCTAGCTGATAGAGTGACAGGAAGGAAAGCCCGGCGGTGCAAGAGTGCTTTGTATGCTGTTGGGTGGGAGCTGAATTAATGCTGCTGCGTATTTGGCCAGAGAAGAACCCTACTTAGTGGGGTGGGAAAGGGCCCACCACTCTCTCATGGGGTCCCCAGGTCCACCTGGGAAGTGGTGTTGGTAGGCTCAGTGGGGAGCTGTCGCCAGCCTGAGCAGTGACAGAAGGCTGTGGTGGCAGAGAGTTTGGAAGGATCCCTCTGCGTGCCTCAGAGGGGTGGTAAACAGTAGGCAGGGCAATGATCTATATGAGAAGACTAAGTATTAAGACTTGAAGGAAGTCTCAGGGCAAATTCACCTTTGTTTTCACCACTACTTGAGTGCCTTTACCCTCTGTGTGTGTAACCTATGTGTCTGATGTATACCTGTATCTGATGCAGTCCCTTCCGGATGGTCATGTCCCTGGAATGAGAATGGACAGAGGAGTATCTATGCCTAACATGTTGGAGCCAAAGGCAAGTGCAGATGTTATTCACTTTCCTTCAAGACAGTGAAGATTTGACTGTGAAATGCAGATAAAATATGGGAAATGTCGTAGTTCCCTTGTTTTTCTTTACCTCGCCTCCGTCCCTGCTCCTCATGTGCCAGACCTCTCCCTTTGTGCCGGGCTGTGCCTGTTACAGGTGGTGTCCTGGGGTGGGCGGAGGGCAGCCCAGCCGTGCTGCTTGGGCTAAGGAGGCTTTTCTAGAGGCAAAACAAAGATACTGCAGATGCTCAATAGCTTGTTCTCTGCCAGGCTTGCACCAGCTAAAACAGCTAAAACTCGATGGGAAAGTCTCAGATCTGGCAGGTTGGAAAAACGATGCAGAATATTGTGGCTCACAACACACTGTTGAGGCTGTCTTCATTTAAAAAATTAATGAAATACATGGATCTTTGTTTCGGATTGGAAATTAGATACTTACATGTCTGTCTGGATCTGTTCTTTAGCTCTCAGCACTGTTTTGCCTGACACCGTTCAATAATGTTGAATTCCCTCGATAAGAAATTCTTCAGGAGATTTATTGGAAAAAGAGGCAGTGTCAGCTGAATATAATTTAAGATATAAATTAAAATGTTTTTGCAGCTCTGTCTAGAGATGCCTGAGTCAAAAATGAACATAATATATAGAAGGGATTCAACCAGCACTGCACTTTAAATCTTATAACTTTGTCTGTTGCCGGTGAACCTTCCAAAAAATCATGATTTTGCCAATGTTACAAGGACCGGCATTTCTGCAGTTAAGTGAGGAACTTGTTTTGCAAACCAGATTACTACTTGTGCTTCCGAGTCACCTCCAGACAAACTGTACAAGGCAATAACCCTAGCTTTATAAGCTGAGATCCCAGTGCAATGTATATTAACAAATGTTTTTATATATTATATAAATAAGAACTGGGGGGCATCCCCAGCTCCTGAGATACTACTTTTTATTCCAAATAATTTATCTTTCAGTGCAATAGAAATCCTTACAGCCACCACTGCTGTTGATGCACCCAGTGATTTGGAATGTTACTTTGGGTGACAAATTCTGTCAGTATTATTAGTGATAAGATTTGTGGGAATTTTCATGAGATAATAGGTCACTTCCTGTTGATGTTTCTAAAGGTGATGCCAGACCCTCAGCCTGTGTGAACTGGCAGTATGTTTATTCATGTCAATGGTCCAACACTAACTTAAACCTGATAAAGTAAAAGAAGCGAGCTCAAAATCAGCATGAAAGACATGAAAAGTGAAAATTAATAAACTTAAGAATGACCAAATCTTACCAAATGATGTGCCAGAAAGGACAGAATTTGTGCATCCTGCCACCCCAGACTGAGACATGCCTTGTTGTGAATATCTAAATATAAAATGTACTTATGCCCATAGATCTTGACTTAAACTCTGCCTGTTTAAATATGAGAAGTTACATTTTAGTTTCCTATAATGCTGTATATGGTAGCCGTTTCCAGTATGAAACATAAACAATGTAATTCAAAGTATAGACTTCATTGTACGATTGTGACAATGTCAGAATCTCCTAAGAATCTTATCTTACAGTTGGTATGTAAGCACACGTTATTTAAATTATTATTACTTACAATAAACTCAGTGGTGTGTTCATTGATGCCTGAATCTTATTTATTGTATTTCTGAAAAGTTCATTGGGATAATTGTTGACAATGAAATGAACTTAATTGCCTAGAACTACGTGAAGGTCGATTAGGCTGAATTTCTTCTGACGTTAAAATAATTGAATTAATAGCATTTGGTAATAGCTCAGCTGTCTCTCCAGGACAGTTTTGGTGGTCTCACTCTTGTTCCAGTGGGCAAGTAAGACGAGACCCATAAATAACAGTGAAGGCTGAGTCAATCACCACTGAAATCTGCAGAAAAACTTCATTGGCTTCAGTAGGGGTTGGATGAGGACCTCGCTGGGAATGTTGTTGTCCTACTCGGCAATGAGAAAGGCTAGAGAGGGGCTCTGTCAGATGGAACATGAGCTCTCGTAAGTCATTCCAGGCATTTCTGGAAGTGTCTGCCCAAGGAAAAAATCCTAAAATAGAGTTTTATTTGCCAGGGATGACTCCAGAAACTGATTTTAAGACGTGATTTTCTGAAATCCTTTCTAAGCAGCATTGTTTCTGTTGAACTGATTTGAGACTCACTGACAGTAAAGATTTTGCTTCGAACAGAGAACCTGTAAAACAAAAGTAAAATCATTTATGCATTCAGGAATTGATGATTGTCCAATAACTGATTTGTGTAATTTCTGGACATTCTTTGCAATGTAAAGAGAAAGCATAGCAAATGTTAAGAGGAGACGTGCTGGACACATGGTCTTCTGAAGCAGATGAAGGTGTGTAAGAAAAATAGGTCTACAGAAGTATCTCCTTTAACCCATGTGTGTATTGCACAGCCAACAAGCACAGTGGGCAATTGTTTGAATTCTTTAACTATCCAAAAAGGCAAAGAAAATAATGTGTTGAATCTTAATGAATGAAGTGGCCCCCACTAATCAATATCTTGCTTATTCAGAGTTACTGCTTTTTTGGATGTACTTTCATGTGGCTCATTTTTAGAAGTCCAGTAAGTGTCTGTTTCCTTAGAGCTGTCCGCAGTTTGGCAACCTTCCGTTAGATCCATGAGTGCCAAATATATTTGCCTTAATAAACTCTTAAGTTTATACATTGCTGGATGAGAAAGTATATTGACTAGAGAGGACCGTCTGACCAAAGCCAGCTGTATTATATGTACCATAAAAATCAGCAGCGTGGGCAACTGGCTCTACGACATGAGGCCGTTTGATACTAAACAAGTTGTTGCTATGTGCAGATTGGGCTTGTCTTTCATGCAACTTTAGAGGACAAAAGTGCTGTGATTTCCTTTGAACAAGAAACCAAATGTTTGTGTGGCTATGAAAATGAGACACATTGTGTTCTTTTTGCTTTGGAATGTAAATAAATCTCTTTTATACGTTGTTAACAGATTTTTCCATATGAAATTCTCATGGTGACCAACAGAGGGCGAAATAAAATACTAAAAGATGTAGACAGAACCAGGCTGGAGGTAAGAGAAGCAAATTCCTAAATGCTCTTTCCTGCTGAAGTTGTTTGTTGTTGTGCACTTGAAAGCTCAAACACTGGAGTGTGGTGCCTTGGTAGACTGGGAAGATCTCTCTGCACTGCGCAGGGAAGGAGGAGTCAGACAGGGAGAGGAAGCAGCTGCTTCACCATGGACCGTGCTGGGCCAGGAGTCCCACATCTCTGTCTCCCTGCTCCTGGACTGAGCTCCTCACAACCCCCCCTGTGTTTTCAAGAAATTAATTATATACTTGTAAATTGGTAAAAAGTTCAAAATTGGTGAACTGTTTGGTAGTCATAGGATCCGTACTGGAAGGGAGCTGTTTACTCTTGGATCATTTCTTAGCTAAGAGTCAGTGTCGGCCATCCTTGAGGATCAGAAGTCTAACTTTCTTTAATTCATCCATGAGCCCTGTGAGTGAGTTAGACTGGCTGATATCCAAAAATATGAGGATTTAAATCTCTGCCAACAAATAAAAATTGTTTACAGCTTTGTAGATTAGAAAGACTTAAGCAGCCCAGTGGAAGGCTGGGGATGTTTAAGCTGTTTGTAGTTAGTTAATCTTCCATGGAGATGAATGGAAGGGGCTGCAAAAATTTGGATAAGTAACCATTCCTCCACATTTTTAGACTAGTAGATATGTTGATCACTAATCAGAATTCAACACTGTGTTACGTTAGTGCCACAGGGAGACGCTTTCCCCATCCAGTGCACCATAAAGCAGCTGAACAAGAGGTAACTTGTGCACAAGACAGCACTGAAAAATGTTTCATTGGCAGAAGAGAAATGTGCTGGACCATTAATCTGGCCAGACATTTTTCTTCTCAGAACTCCAAATGTACCATGTCAACCTGGAACCCTTCTGCAGGGTCTCCTGACACCCAGGGTCTGTTTGAACTTCCACATGTAAGCAGAGCTTACTAGCTAAAGCCTGGGGCAGGGGCGTGTGGGACCCGGTTTTGTTCTCTGGTCTGTCACTGCTTGTTGGGTGGCTTCAGACAAACCATTTTTCTGCCTCTTGCTTATTCAGCAACTGAAATATTTCCCCCGATTTCCATTGTAAACTTCTCAGACTTAACAAATTGCAAAATTGTATTGATTCGTTGAGCACGCGAGTTCATGAAGACTTGGATACGTGTACTGCCAAAGCATTATTATTTCCTGCAATGGTTCTTACACGATATGAAATCCTTAAGGCACTCCTATCTCCTGTTGTGTCTCTTTGGCTTTGACTGACCATTGCCTTTCTCCCCCTTTTTTTTTTTCTCTTTTTTTTTTTTTTAAAGCGTCACTTAGCACCTGAAGTTTTTCAAGAAATATTTGGCATGACGATACAGGAGTTTGACAAGTTACCTCTCTGGAGACGCAACGACATGAAGAAAAAAGCAAAACTCTTTTAATCTCCCTTTAAACAAACCAACAGAAAATGATGCGTAGCATATTGTATTATACAGTCCAAACTATTTGGAAGCAACTACTTACCCACCAGAAATGGAAAATCGCATAGTGGCACCTCTGTACACAGCAATTGAACAAGACGAACATTTGTCCTCCTGCAACGTAGGGAGAAAATACCTGGGCTCAGAAACAACAATGATAGTTTTCAGAGGTGCCGACCTGTTCCATGATATTATACAAGACAGGAAACTGTTCTGTTCTTCTCCCTCAATGATATTCCCTTTACTTCTCTCCACAATATGACGGACTTTATTGCTAAAGCCAGGAAGTGCCCTTAGGATGCCTTGTAGACTAAAGTAGTTGTAATCACTCCAAGAACTGGAAAAGAATATATATATATAAAATATATATATATATGTATGCGTGTTTGCGCATGTGCGCACATGTATTTATATCTATCCATCTATCTATGTGTGTGTGTGCACATATGTGTATATTTGTGTGTATATATGGAGAGGAAGATAGATAGATGCTCGGTAGTGAAGGAGAAGCCCTTTGTAACACACCCACGTGGTCACATGAAGTCTTTCACACAACTGTTCCATAACTGGCACTCTTTTGAAATGGCATCTTCTTCGTGTGACGCAGTCTGCAGGGGCGGGCGCTTTGCTCACCTGCAGGACGCACCAGTTGAATTTCTGGCAAGTGGACTCCTTGCACTTGTATATATTTTCTAGGGTGTAGGAAGTGAATTGCTGTGTCTGTTGTCAGTCTTCCCTCTTCCACACTTTCTGCGTGAAGTAATAAGGCTGGAGCTTAACCAGTCGTCTGAATAATTTAAGATCACTTAAGTAATGGGAATGATGGAGAAGAGTCAGTTTTCTTGTAATTTAGTCCAGGGGATGGGTGGATGCGGGTGGGAGTGACAAAGTGAGAAAAAGCTCTTTTAAGTGTGCCCTGGTTCGTACCCAGAGATTTTGGGACAGACTCCCTGCTCGTAGTTACTAGTACAGCTCGGCAGGCTGCAGGGGAGTCGTAGCATTTTACATCAGCAGGGAAGATGGTTCTCTGCAAGCCAACATGCAAATTCGTCCCGCTGTGGGAGGAATGTTTATGAATTAAAAGGTACCATCAAGGTGCCATGCTCTGCCAATAGAGGCTTTTTGATTAAATTGCAGTTGCTGTTGTCAATACGGCACAGTGCATGGGGCCAAGCACTCTTTTTAGTCAAGGTAGTTTTTCACTTGTGCTTGGAAAAGAGGGCACGGGCTTTTTTTTTTTCTTCCCCTCTCTCGAAGCTTCAAAGCTCCAGCCTTGGTTATTTTTATTTCCCTTTGTGCCTGACTTGGTTTGTGAAGACAGAGTAATCATGCAAGACAGTTTCTGAGCTGCATTGAACTCCTTATTGCTTTCAGTCTTCTTCCAATATGCTGCAGCTTAAAAAACTGCCTGTATATACCTTAACTGCTTCTGAGCAAGTCCTGTACAGAGGAGGACATGAGCACCAAAGTAACTGAATGAATGCATTGTGGCTGCCAGGTCAGCTTCTTCTCTTCCTTGGTGCTTAACTGCCAATGCGTACTGCACTAATTCACCCGTCTCCTGGTACAGGAGAGGGTCATTTAGGTTCTGTGTCAGTCAAAGAATATCAAGGTTTTGTTTTTAATGCAGAAACTTTTGGCACTGGAGACATCAGAACCTTTGTATTTTCTGTTATGTGAGACATTGGTGTTAAAATCTGGAAGTCAGGAAGGGGAAACAGTCCCGTGGAGTTGTGAGATTCAGTGTCACTGTGTTGAGTTCTCTATCTCACCAAATGGCATTTCACCATGAAATGTGCAGGGCAGCCCAAATCCTGCCTCCTCTTTGCTGGTTTAGGAGGTCCTGTTGCAACAGATCACTGTGCTTCCTGTGATAAAGTCTGAGTTGAAGATTCAGTATATGAGAGACAGATGCAGGGGGCCAGCACCCGCTCCATGTCGTTAGAGCTAAGGGAGTGGTCAGCCTACAGGATGAGCTGCAGGATACGTTGGGATGCAGATGTGGCATCACAGCCCCGCAGCACAGAAGTCCTCGGTGAACACTGTGACACACGCCATCATTGTGAGCGAGCTCTCCAGACCTCCCTGAGATTGCAGCAAGGATCAGTTCCACACGTTTTACTTCGTTTTTCAGAAGAAGCATCTGAAAGGGTTTTAGAGGAACACTGAGAAGTACGGTTTGAGATGCATTTTTGAGTGACTGCTGAAACCAAATCCATACAATGAAAGAACAGCCATGTTTTACAGGCTTTGTGAATGCTGCAGTGTGAGAAATTCAGTGTGTGTCACCTGTAAGGTGTACATTGGAGTTTTAATGCATTTAAAGTATTAAAATTCTCCAAGTTTTGGCAGCCCACATCCTATCGGTCATACTGTGCTGCCTGCGTCTCAAACACAGTAGGCATTATGGGTCTTTTAGCCCAAGTCACCTTGACCCTAAACCTTTTAGATCCGAAGACTTGCTCTCTCAAGGATGTGCGCTGCCAGTCTGCATTTTTCTGTCCCCATCTCTAGATTACTATTGAACTTCTCACAGCATATGTGAATACACTACCCAGTCATTTCAGAAATGACTAAGCCAGGTTGTTTTCTCTCCTCTCCAACCTTTCAAAAAAAAAAAAAAGTTTTTAAAAAAAAAAAGAACCCAGCCTTCTAGCCTGTGGAGAATGACAGGGTAATTTGTATCTGCCTCATCAACTGAGAATTTAAATCTGCAATTGCAGCTTGGGAAGGAATGAAGAGAAGCCAGCTTAGATGCTGCAGAAGCAATTAATCTCTAACTGGATTTTTGGGCCACTGCTGGTTCACATCTCACTGTTGTGGAGCGGAGTCAGTCAGTTCACAGCCCTCTGCACTAGGCTTAATACTGCTTTATTTCTGATTGAGAACATGAAGGGTTTTCTGAGCTGGAATTTCATGCCTGTAGTTAATTCCCCTTAACTCTCCCAACCACCCACGTGCAGACACACCCCAAGAGATCCCCTGCCCATACAAACCACGCCGCAGCCAGCCGCAGGCTCTGTCTGTGTGTTTGCTGCAGTGGGCTGTCCGCGACTGTCACTGCAACGTTTTCCGTTGTTTCTTCTGGCCTTGCTACCTAATGAAAATGGAAACGTAGCCCCAGGGAGAATTTTCTTTGTAAGCAATGAATCATTTTCCTGGTATCAATCAACGAGTAGCATTTTCTTGGGCAGTTCTTTGTAATTCCCCTCTTCAATATTCCCTTGAGACGTGTCAGGAGTTGGACTAGCTGATCTTTAAAGGTCCCTTCCAACCCAAGCCATTCTATGATTCCATGAATATGCCTCAAGTACGTACTTACTTTCTATCTCCTGCAAAGCGTTTGAGCTTCTGATAAAGTCCCATCAAACTCCGTGACGTGCAGAAGAATGTCATTGCCAAGAGGACTGAAACCTGATTGCTTTTGTCGTGTTTTTTCCCCTTTTCTGCTTTAGGAGTGATGTAAGAGCAAAGACCTGTCAAAACACATATTTAGGATGGCATTGCAAAATAACCACACGTGTGCAAAATGGGATTATGTGCACATGCAGGTTCTCAAACACAGGTGCACATGTAGCACATACACTCCCCATGCGGAGCTGAGAAGTTGAGATTCTGTGTGAGTAATTAACCTGGAATTTCCAAATAGTGCATAGGGTTGAATAGATAGCGGTCATTAAGTTAGGAAGGTTGTTGCTTGCATATATGCTTGTGTCTGTGGGGCTTATGGATACCTGGTTCTGTGATACACCGAGTGTGCAAAGGCAGGGGCAGTTTTCCCCACCATGGAAATGCCAGGTTAGCCACAGGTAATATGGTTTTAAAAGGCCTTCTCGGGCGTATGTGAACATCTGCAGCACCCGTCCCTGGCGGTGCTTAGGTGGGAGGGTGGTACCCTGTGCAGCAGTCGTCGTGTTAACAGGGAATCCAGAGGTCTGACTGACTGGGTTGTGTGCCCTCTCCAGATATTGGTCTTCTGATTTCCATATGAACAAGCAGAACACTGCTCTGCATTACGGTGGGAACAGCTGGCCGTACCCGCTATACCCGTGCCTTAACTGAGTGTAAGTTCTAGCCTGCTGACAGTCAGAAGTTGAAACAAATATGTTGTTCACCTTTTCTGAAGACAGTAGAATTAAGCCTTGAAGAGCAGATCTGGAAATCACTACACTGTCCACTATTTCTCAGTGAAGCAATGTGACCTATTGTGGCCTCAGTTCAGAAAGCTGAATGTAGCATCTCCACTCTGCCAGTGTCCTACCCCAAACCTGCTAAACTTTCTGTACAACTGGAAGAGTAAGTTCTTGTCAAGTTTGCTCACAGAATTTCTTTTTTTTTTCTTTAATTGTTTGTTATCATCTCATGCTGATGTCATTTAAGACAGGTTTTAGTGGCATCTCAGAAACATACTTGTTTTCAGTTTGGTTAGTAGCCTTTCATTAAATATGGTTTGTGATGCGTTGTGGACATAGCTGCAGTGTGCTGTGAGGGGTTGGACTAGGAAAACAGTGAGTTTCTTAACAGCTGTACGTGGGACAAGGTAGCTCTGCGGCTCCAGTAGTGCTTTTACTTCTGTTGAGACAGGTGTCATCTCTGCTTACAAAGTCCTGTAGTCCTGAGTCTGTGGGCCTAGCACCGAAGCGCTCACTGCCCTCTCCCTGTTGCGATTTGGGAATCCTTTCTCAGCCATGTAGTTCAGATGTCCTGCTCTTCAGGGGAGGTCGTCAGGAGTCTCTTTGGTCAAAGTTGTCCTGAAATTAGACATGGTGTTTTTGGGTGGGTGGTTGGACTTGATGATATTAGAGGTCTTTTCCAACCTATGATTCTATGATTCGAAGTTAAATCCCTTTCTGCAAGCCATGCTCCTCCTGGACAGGTAACATTGATGGATGAAGAAGGGTTAAGTTGTGGGAAGGAGGAGGGCTGGCATAAAGCTTGATTTCGCCAGGGTTGGCCCACGTGGTGTTTAGCAGAAAGGTATGAGCCTGTGGTACCTGTTTCAGACTCTGGGGAAGTCTGGTTCAGAGCCCACAGATTGTGAGCATCTACACTGAAATTAATGGTATGAAGCTCTTACAACAAGTGACAGAAAAATTAACTCCCAAAATGGTAAAAATATGAACATCCTCTAAACTCATGTTGGAATGACTTGTCTTGGCTCGTCCTGACTTAGGAGGAGATCTTGGTATATTTGGGCCATAGCCCCGGAGTGTAGGCTAATGGAAACTGGCCTTTCTCCCACGCCATGATTCATTGCTTTCCTTCGGAATGTATTTGTGGAGAAGGATGTCCACATCCTGGAATTTACCTATGGCAGTGAAAAATACCGGTCAATGATAGTGATCATGCCATAGAATGTGTGCAGGAAACAGGAAAATCAGCTAATCTGTCCTGAAATGCCAGTCATCTGTCCACGTCAGAGACACTTCGGGCTTAACTCCACAGCCCCCTTCCTGTTCATTTAGCCCCAGGTCATGGTCCAGTTCATGCCCTGCCAAACTTCTTGCCCCTGTCAGCATACCTGTGAGAGTCCAGCAGGGTAGTCAGGGTGGACGCACAGTATGCGGTGTGTTTGTACCCCGTTGCTACGTCCTGAAGAGCCAGAGAGGGCTCCTGAGCACTGTGATAGCAGCACGATGCGCCTTTCCCTTTCAATGCAGAAACGCCCTTATCGCTGTGGGTTGCAGGACTGCTCCGGCTGGTGAGTTTTGCCTTGTGATTCCTCCCACCCACCTTTTTTTGTGCTTAATAAGATAAGAAAGAAAAAAAATAAATTCTATCACAATGCAAAGACAGAGAGTTTTTAGTGAGACAGCTCTGCTGGCGGGAGCTATGCGATGCCCGCATTTGGCAGGGAGAGAGGAAGTATTATTAATTTTAATGTAGGCATCAGTACAGGAAGTGGGAATGTAATTGGCCATTAATGTTTTTTGCCTGTATGCAAAATAAATTATTTGTTGCCCAGAGGGCTTCTAACAGGGAAATAGATTTCTGCTAATGATTTGCTAAAAAAACGCTTGTCTATGTGGAGAGGGAATACTTCCATGTGCATTGTGGGCTTTCCTTTGAGGTAACAAGAGATGAGCGAAGGCAAACAGTCACCTGTTTTGCCAGGATCGCCACAGTTAGGACAAGTGTTGCTCCCAGGAGCTGCAAAAGTGAGGCCCACAGAACCTCACTCCTAGGCATTCAGAAACGAAGCATTTGGAGGAGCAGAAGCAGCCTTGGGAATTCCAGCGGTGCCTTACCAGGCGGAGTCTCTAGCTCCCTTAGGCGCTTTGATAGCTCCCACTGGACGCTTGCCTGGGCTTCAGTCACTGAACACCTTCAGAATGCACTTCCCCCCCGCCCCCCGAGATGCAAAACCACTGCGGTCAGTGGAGCCTCTCGCCGACGGCCGCACGCTGTGGAGGGGGCTCTTCCTCGGCTGGCTGGGCCGGGGGGTCTGCGGCGGCTGCCTGCGCCCGCAGCAGCGCGCGCTGTGCCGGCAGCAGGTCAGGTCCGCCCAAGCGGTGCGGCCCCGTCGTGGCTGACAGCTCTTCCTGTAAGAGGGCCTTACAACTGGGGGCTTTTTTTAAGCTTTGGAAACTGAAACTAATTTTTCACAGGTATATTTTTCTTTAAATCAGTAGATTTTGGCAGTAGGAGGCAATAGGATTTTTTATTATTTCATTTTTCTTTTCTTCTCCCTCCACACATTACAGACCAGCGTTCTGGGGAGGTGTCCCTGTGCTTGCCATTCGTCTGTGAGACAGCTCTCTTTCTGGGTCTCTGTGAGTGAATCAGTGTCTTGTCTGTACACGAAGTCTGCTTGTATGCATAATGAAAAGTTAAGCTGGGTTGCTGTTCTGTACAATTAGTGTTTCCACTGTCATACCGCAAACAGCACACGTTGCACTCCTGTGCCACTGTAATCTGCATCACTGTTGTACTCAAGTCAATGAATAAAGTTTGGAGCTTTATTCTTAATCGCTGGATTCATGTTGCCTCGTTTATTTGGGTTTTTTTTTCCATCTTGCAGAGTTATATCAAAGTCTTCTTACAGAACGGCATGTGCTCTCAAGAAAGGGAGGTGAGGCAGGGGTGACCAGAGCAAGACCGATGAACAGTTGCACAGATTCGGTGAAATTGTCACAGAAGGTTGGAAAATGGACACAAGGCTTCCTGTAACTAAGTCACTAGAAGCAGATACTCACACAAACCACACAGGAGCATGACTTTTGTGTGGTCAGTTTGTGGTTGGAAAGGACCTGAGATATCAGTGAGGTCAACTAGGTCATGAGGTTACATCAGCTTCACAGGCTAAATGGTTTCCTCTCTTTATCCTTGCAAGTTCAGCTAAAATTTTAGTCCCCGACTTGAAAAGATATCTATGTGTCTTAGTATTTAAACGTTTGCTTAATTACCTGGAGTTTAAACCTGCTCAGCTTTGGTCTGGATGTGGAAGGTAGGGGACGATGCCATTCGAGCACACAGGGCTATAAAACACCTATGAATGTGCCGAGTCGCCAGCAGACCGTAGATGGAGCACAGTTAAGCACGCTGCACCTCAGAGGAATCCGTAGCAGTTCCTGTCAGGGCCTCAGAAGACAGACATGTCAAGGCACTTCACTCGTTACTGCATGGAGGCGTCCCCTGGAAAAGCAGCCGCTCATACACAGCTCGCTAGGTGACCTGCCAGACACCTTCACTGGGTTAACTGGAGCCTCCTGCAGCTACGGGACTTGGAGCAACCAGAGCTGGAGCCTCATAAGGATCGGCCTCTGGGCTTGTGGGGAGGGGGGCGTGGTGGGGCTTCTCTTTGAAGTGAAGCCACTGAGGATCAATCCTAAAAAACCCTCAAAGCGGGTGGGAAAGAATCCTGCCTCAGGCAGTTGATCATCCGAGCTGCAGCCCTCTGTTCAGGGGCGGGAGCGATGCAGCACGCGTCCTGCACGGCGTCCCTGAGCCCACAGAAAGCCCTGCAGGCAACGCGCTCCCCATCTTCTCCTCCTCTCCTCAGCCCTCTGAGACTCAGCCCTGCCTTTGCCCTACCTTGATACTCGACACAGGCTTCTCTCTCCCAACAAAGGCAGAGGTTCCCCCAGGGTTTGGCTTCAGTGGGCTGTGTTGGGTATGTCTAGGGACTGAGCCTCAGGTGGGGTGGGAGCTCAGGTTCCTGCTTGGAGAGCAGGAGGTGGGGAATTCCACAGCACGGTGAAGGTAGCCTTTAGCAGAGCTCCAATTTGTCCCCTTGGCTTCCCGGGCCATGCCTAGATTTTTGTTGCGTTTGTGCTGGAACAAGAGAAACTTTTCTGTGGATAAATCCACCAAAGCTACCTGGTGGCAGTTAGATGCTTCCTCGCTTTGGATGGCTTAACTCCAGAGGTTGTATTTTTGCTGTAGGTGGGACAAAAATCAAAATCAGAAGATGAGATTCATCCACTGCAACTGCTGGAAGTAAGGCATGGTGAGGGACAGAAGCCCCACTTCAGCAGAGTATTTAAACCCAATCTACTTTGCTGCAGTGCCTGGCTGGAAAAGCCCTAATCCTGAACTGGATGATTTGCAAGTACAGAGCGGAGATGACCCCTGCTTTGAATATTTAACTGGCTAATTTTCAGCAGGCGTGTGGGCCTATGGACTTCAGCAGATCGTGCACATGTTCCAGTATCCTTCATTTCTCTTTCTTCCATGTTTATCGGCATTTCCTGCCCAGCCGCTTCGTGGCCCTCAGAGCTGTCAGGCCAGCTATGAACTAGGACATCATAACCCATCTTCCATCCTCTCCTTTTTAGGACCGGGACTGAGAAACTTCAGGTTTTTTAGGAAACCATAACCTCTTGGGAGCAAAGCTGATCTGGTAACACATGGTGGGAAGTGCTGGACAAACCTGAGCCGGAGGAGAGCTAGGAAGACACAGGGACATTTTTAAATGGCTGCCTGTTCCTCTGAAAGGCAAAGAGAGTCTAAGAGAACTTGCTTCAAAAGTTTTGCGCTCTTTATTTCCCCTTTGCCTCGACAACGAGACATCAGGGGGATGTTACCCCACTGCTCTGCAGGTCAGGCCCCTGTTCCCCTCCTGCCAGCCTGCAGACCCCAGGCACTTCCATGTCAGGTGCTCCCTGGGCATCTGTCTCCTGTTAGCCTCCCTGGGCATCTCCACACTGGTAGAGAGTAAGGAAAGTCTGTGCATGGAGCACCTGCTTAAAATCAACAAGTGTAGGTCTATGATTTGGCCCTGGAAATTTTCCTGAAAGTTTCCCAACCATAGACAACTGAAAACCAGTCTCCCTTCCGAATCGGTCCCATTTTCTCCTGGGAATGTGCTGCCTGAGGCTCAGCTCCTTCCCGGCAGCAGCAGTCACCTTGCGGTGCCGGCCCTGGGACATATCCTGCCAACCCAGGCTCTGGAGGTGCTCAGCTGCAGTCCCCCAGCCGGGGATCCTTGGCCCAGCAGCGTAACGGAGCAGTTGCTCCGCTGCAGCCTTCCCCAGCCCAGAGCAGCTGGGAATGTTATCGCCGTGAATGCTCTCCTAGGTGTAGAGCAAACGCACAAGGATCCACTCCAGCCATCAGCTCCACGGTGTGACAGTGCCAGCCAGCCTAAGCACATTTTTAATTTCCCTCCAATTAAATACCCAAGCCCAGTGAAATCTAAGTCCAGGGTTTCTTTTTCCTTTTTTTTAATTGTTCAACGATTTTTCCCTGCTCCCCTCCTCCCCACAAATAATGTGAGGTTTATGACCCCTGAGTAATGACTGTGGAATGCACTGCATCCTACAGCCACAGCAAGGCATCTGGCAATGGGAATCTTCACAGCATGTCAAAAATACACAGATAATACCACTGTAAATAGCTCAGATCAAAACAAGTCAAATGTCAATGCTAATTTGCTGTCAAGTATATAGCCCAAGACCATTTCCTCCCGCAGAAGGAGAAACCCCGTTCCCAAGCGTGACTTGCCCTACTGACAGAAGCAGCTTGTTCCCCACCAAAAATCTCCCCAAACTCTGAATGAACAAGAGTGGGTTTCTTCCCCTTGCTGTTTTATTTTTCTGTAGTTTTTGTGTCTGTCTGCTGCTGAGTCCGAGGCTGGGAAATGGAACTTCAGTTTTCCCTGCCATTTTTCTATTGTAAAAAAGGACTCTTGGGAGAGATATTTACTGTTTTCTATGGCTCAGTCAGAGGGCGAGAGGGAGAAGCTGTTCCAGGAGTTCCCATTACAAAGCATTTTTTCACATAGGCTCACTTTTATTTTTGAAGGACTGGGAGATTAAAGAGCCGGCAGCCCTGGAGCAGGAAGTTTGCTGCGCGTCCAAAGGTCGGGTGGGTCGCAGACAGCCGCTGCTTCCAGCTCTCTCTTATGTACACACTGCAGATTAAAACCTACAGCCCGGGCTGGAGGTAGTCGTGGTAGTGATGGGGGCCCAAGGGTTCGGGGGGAAAGGAAGAGAGGGGGAGCAGGAAGACGGCCGGCGCAGCCTCTCCTCGGGCTGTGATTTCATAAGACAAAGCACTGGGCAGCCGCTCAGCGAGCTGAAGGTGTTCCCACGCCCCCACAGCTTTCTCCTGCCATCAGATATGGCAGCGTGTCTGCTTGTGGGGTCGCTCTCAGTGACATTCGGGAACTGATCCCGCTTAAAAAAACATTTTTTACTTTTTATTTTGTGGGATAGGGTTGGGGTGTTTTTCTTTTCAAACGGAGTCGGTTCCCTGCCTTGATTCAAGCAGTGGCCTCACAAAGCGGTTGTGCTGGCATGAAAAATGGGGTGGGCACAAGCGGACAACGGAGTCTCAAGAAGTTCGAGCAGAACACGCTGAAGTGGTTGGGGTATTGCGTGCCGTCTGCCATGAAATCACAGGCTCACGTCCATGGCAGAGAGGGCAGGTGGTGGCCCTCCTCTGGTTCCCTCAGTTCCAGCAGCACCATCGCACATTCTATTCCTAAGTAATCAGTGAAGAAGGGTATAATTGTACGGGTGTTGGGTTCAAGGAGAAAGCTCTGAGACCCACACAGTCTGCGCTAGGTCAGTGTGCAGAGCCCAAGACAGGAGAGAGCCTCTGCGAGGCACTTGTGCCTTGGTAGGTGTTAGGATGGCTTTGCTAAAACTGGGCCAACGTAGTCTGGATGTCAGTCTGGAGCGGGCAGTGCCCACAGAACAGAGCCCTTCTGAGTGGAATTCCCAGTCTTCACAGCTGGCAAGAGTAAGGGGCTGGGTATAAATTAACAGCGCGTCCCTGGGCAGCCCGATGAAGAAACATCACAAGGCAAGCCAGGCCTGGCAGGAGGTGGCCAACGTGGAGGCTGGCTCTGCTGCTGGGGGTCTCCACATCACGCCTGGGAGTGGATCCACTACCTGGTTCCTGTTATCTGGGCTATCCCAGCCCACATGGCACCAGCTATCGGAGAGGGGAGTCGATCGTAGAACCAACCCTCTTTTCAGGACCAGCCCAGCGAGGCTGCCGGAGGGAAATGGGGTGCTCCCCCTTGGCTGCCGCTTCTGGGCTGAGGCTCGGTGCTGCGGCGAAAACAAAATGCAGCTGAGTCCGTTCAAGGAATTCATTGATGAATGCTTTGAGGTCTTCATGTGAACCTAAGTGTTTGCCGTGAAACAGGAGACAAGCTAATAATCGAAACAGGTTTTACGATGAATGAGCTGCTGCTGAGAAATGCCTACTTTACAGCCTTGATACCATGCTGGATGTTAAATGACTGCCAGGAGCAAACTCTGTGGTATCTCGGTTAGCTCTTACCCTAATTATCGTTTACAGAAGAGTCCCAGCTAGATGAATGAGGACTGCAATATAAAAGACTTAAGTAAGATTTGTTGATGTGGCTACATGAATAATTCCCCCTGCAATGATGCATTTAAGAGCACAGATATTGTGGGAGGAGGAAAGCTAGTGTTTGATATTTTGAATCATTTAAAAGTGTGTATTTTCTTCCTATGTTTTGGCTTCTGCTGTTCGCTCTACCTGCCCCACTTCAGAAAAAAAAAAGCTTTAATCCTCTTACTGGCCAGGTTTTTGAAAAAACAGCGAGTAATTGAAAATAAACTTCTGCTGAGGCCAGTAAATATGGGGTCATCTGAACAGTCTGCCACGGTGCTCAGGCAGCCCCGAGCGCACCGCTTCAATGCTCCAACGCTGCTCCGAACTCTTGGCACTCGAGGTCTGGGTTTTCCGTAACTAACTAATTGTTCGGCTTCCTGAAAAGTGCGTTTGTGCTCCTTCTCCCTCGGGAGTGATGCCAGCGGATGACCCTCCGGAGAATTTTCCCGCGTTCCGCCCGCTCGAACGACAGTGGAGTTACGACCAGGGCAGGCAGACCACCCATCTGATGGGGGGAAAGCTCGCCGAGAAACTGATCCTGAGAGGAAAAAACCAGCAGCCATTTGTTGTATCAGCAAGCCCGCCGGCCTCGCTGTGCGGCCAGCCTGTCGCTGGTGCTGACATCGGGGAAGGGCTGAGGGAAGCCATTACCGTGCTGTGGCAGCATGCTTTTAAATAACTTGGGAACACCTCTAGCGGTGCAAGCCCGTAGGCACGTCAGCTGAAGTCATGGCTGCTGTCCTGCCAGGCAGCCCAGGCCCTTCCTGAGCCCTCAGAGGGCCGGGGAGGCCCCATGGAGGCGATGACGGAAGAGTGCCCTGAGCCGCCACTGCTCTGGGCACGGGCAGGGCTCTGCCCCATGCGCCCTCCCCATGGTGACCACGCTGCTGAGGCACCTGGGTCTGCGGAGGGACTTGTAAACTGTTCATTGAAGACTGGAGTCAGGAAAACATCTCCCTAGAGGCAATCTTGCCCTAGGAAGGGCTAGTGGTGCCCAAAGGATCCTTGCCTGTTGCTGCTGCTGCCATTCTGCTCTTGCCGCTGGAGCTGCCTCCCTCAAGGGGGGACATTCCTGTGGCTCCTCTTTCTCCACAAACCCTGCTCCCCTTATCTCATCTTTCTTTCCTCAATCAGACGGTTGCATGTGGACAGGCATGCCCATTAACCTGTTTTATCTCTGCCTGGCAGACTCCTAGCAGCCTGTGTCTGCTCCCACAGGCTTGGCCTCGCCTCACCGCAGTTCCACCAAAGCAGAATTAACCCCTCGACAGGTCACAGAATCACAGAATGGTAGGGGTTGGAAGGAACCTCTGTGGGTCACCCAGTCCAACCCCCCTGCTGAAGCAGGGTCACCTACAGCAGGCCGCACAGGACCTTGTCCAGGCGGGTCTTGAATATCTCCAGAGAAGGAGACTCCACAACCTCCCTGGGCAGCCTGTTCCAG
>Ga0065711_1003850_pt1 | contig 57082 bp, 23 predicted proteins | sample Hoacrofraction12_FD_59098 | JGI IMG/M metagenome (GOLD analysis project Ga0065711, IMG submission 59098) | Hoatzin crop microbial communities from Cojedes, Venezuela - Epithelial fraction 12 v2 (version 2) | ecosystem: Host-associated > Birds > Digestive system > Esophagus > Crop | place...
CAAACTTAAAATTCCTTAATTTATAGTTAATAAATTCTGATCAACTATAGATTAAAATCTAGCTGTTCCATTTCACTGTCCTCTAATTACAGGAAATCTCAGTGCTATTTAGACATAATAATATACAACTGATAAAGACAGTAACTGAAAGGCAACTGAATTGGCAACAGTCAGAGCTGAAAATGTGACTTAAGACTTCAGGAGCTCAAATTATAGTTTCCTATTTAGATTTTAATCTTGCATATGGCCATGGAGGGGTTCTGCCACCTGCAGCAGTGCTATAGAGAGGGCAGACTGGTGAGGACTCCACACAGTCCTTCACATGCTGTGCGATGTTGCTGACGTATGCTAACCCTAGACAGCATCACCTCTCTTGCTCCAGAGAAAGTAAGCCTCAAAGCCCAGATCCAAGCGGGGCTGCACTGCCTGGGTGTGCTGTGATACAGATAGCTAATCTACCAGCAAAGGAAGAATCTGAAGATACAGGTAGGCCAACACCACATGAAGCTGATTAGGAGCCTCTGGCTGTACAGGCTCCTAATTCCCTTTAGGCTGGCACTAATACCTGACTCACTGGCAAACCAAATTGGTAGCATCAGTCAGTGGATGATATAGCTTCCTGGATGGCTCACTGCCAGGTCAGACAAGCCGCAGTGTTAGCGCCACGGAAATACAGAAGCATGAAGCAAAGGGTGTAGGGGGACCAGGGCAATACCCTCAGCAGCAGCAGGTACCTCTTACATGCGGTTAGCAGCACTGGCAAACTGCACTTCAACCGAAAGTTTCACTGCAGCTCGAGTAGAGGAGGCTGCACTGAAAAATAAAAAGCTAAATTAATACTAAATTCCTGTACTCAGTGAGCTCCATAATACCTGGAACAGTCTTCCAGACACTAAACCTTCTGGTTCCTGTTAGACTGTTTGTTTTCAGAGGGTTATACTTAGCTCTGCATCTTCTGTGCTCCTCATAAATGCCACGCTATTCTCAGCATGCTGTACTTTGATCTGAGCGCAGTCTGCTTTTAGGTCAGTGACCACTGCTTTGTACAGACAGTCTCTTCAGCTCACATCTGTTATCCAAGCTGCTGTGCTGGAAAACTTTTCTTTAGGACGTACTTGGAACACAAATATTAGAGACAGATGCAGGTCCAGTCTAACTGGGGGGACTGGCTCATCTGTAAGGCAGTCCCCGGGTCGCACAAGCCGAGCGTGGGCGTACCATACCTCACCAAGCTGGGCGAGGGAGAGGATGCTGGTGCTAAATCCTCTGCATTTCCGAACATAAATCCCCGTCCATTTTTATTTGTCAAGTTGATGTTTGAACTTAACAAATACTGACCCCTTTTGGTCAGTCTTCTGTGGAGTCTCAATGTTTCTTGTAACTCTGCTAATCCTTCCTTCGTTGCCCAGACTAGTAGAAGCCCTTGACATTACTGACTGTAAAGGTCATGTTGTAAGAAATAATTGTACTGCATCTCCCGAAACCCAGGGAGCCTCTCCTGGTGGCCTGTTTCTGGGCTGCACTTTACAGTAAGTCTCTAACCTTACTGAGTTCTGCCAAAAACATTTCAACTTCTTCCTGCCATGATTTAAGTTCACTCCTTCCCTTCTTTGTTCACAGAGCAAATCAGAAGATTAAAGCCAGCTGCAGGAACCCATAAAACCCAGGCAGGAGACTAACCACAGCAATTAAGCAAGATTTGTTTTATTAAGTAAATCTTTTTCCTTTCATCTTTCTATGCAAAATGAGTTGCTAGATCTCACCGCAGCTCTGAACGAACAGGACAGACATCTGCCTAGCAAAACAATATTTATTAAGGCTTTAGCTGAGAAGCCAAAAGCAGAACAGAAGAATATGACCTCATTAGCCGTGTCGACCTTTCAAATATGCTCCTTTAATTTTCAAAATACAGGGACAGAATAAGTGTGATCAAGCAGCTACGGCTCTGCTTAGGGAATCTGGGGGATCAGGTTATCAGCCCCAGGCTTCCTGCATGACTCCACACAAACCCCAGGAGTCCTCTGTGCCTCTGTCCTACCCCAGCAAGCAGATTCCCACCAGTGTTTTACACAGCCACCTCTGCTACAGAGGTTTTTCTTTACAATCCATATGCACAGGTAAACATTAAAAGAGAGCCCCGTCTCAACTGGGGAATTTAGGTACTAAATTTATTAGGTAATAAATTACTGCTAATAGTAGTATTTCAGATTTGGGCTAGTCCAAAGGGCCATCCATGCACAAATATTGTTTTCTTTGATTTCTAGATTTACAACATGGGCTAATCATTAGTAAGATCTTGCTCCTCAGAGCATCCTTTCTTCCTCAGGCATTTTCTTTCTCATGGAGTATCCAGAAAAGACCTTCAGGAAACAGCTTTTGTAAAACAGGGTGTAAACACTTTAAAATGTCAAAACAGCTAATCTCTAGGTATTTAGTCCTTGCTCTTTGCTGTTTCCCCTTTTCCTTTCACTTCTTAGAATGCTGGTCTATTCGAAACAACTTAAAAAAAATGCCATGTCAAAACAAAACAAAAAAAGAGATATTTTACTTTGAGAACGAAGTGATCAAATCCTGAAGAATCTCCAAACCAGAACGCTTAAGCGTCTTGAATATCGGCGTAATTCTGCAAGCAGCTGAGGCAGATCTCAGTATTTCTAAAACCTCCTCTGAAATGAACTGAATTCAGCTTCCCCAAAGCTGCATATTTTGGTGACTTCACTGTCCATCGAAATTATATAAATTCCTTCTATTGCCAGTGAAGAATCCTGGGATTTGCAGTTGCTCAGGGGCTGTTCTTTTGTAGTGTTTCTTACATAACTGAAATTCCCTGAGACGCGAGAAAAAATCAGCTGTCTCTTGTTTCAATGGGAATAGATGCTTCGTATCCCTTAGGAAGCTTTGAAGAGCTCAGCTGCAAGGCACGAGGTGGATGATGTCAGCTGCATTTTTTTTTTTTTTACCCAAAAAAGACATCCAATGTGCTTTGGGGTGTTCCAGTGACAGAGTTCTTTGGTCTGGGCTGATTTTTGTGGTTAACTCTTTGTTAGCACTACCAGTTCTCTTGAGGTGTCGGGTATTCCATTATTTATTTTAAAAGAAAAGGAAAAAGAGATGCCTTCTGTGAAGTTCAGATAAGTCTATTTAAGCAACAAAGACATTCATGAAACCTACTAATATATCTCCTTGCAAAACTGCTTTCTCCACCACTGAATGTTAACAGTACTAGTTAAGGGATTACAGGAAACGCAGGAGGGAGGAAAAAAAAAAATATATATATATATATAAAAATAAAAGCAGGAGGGAACTATGCAACACAGAGAACCTAGCTTTGTCTTCTAATATGAGAGGAAACCCAATCTGAATTTACAACCTGCTAACATTCTGCCTCCAGCAAAGATAAACACTGTAAACTGCTGACTTCACAGCAGCTGTCATGGACCTGCTACTGCATTTAACTCCAGCTCATCCTGCTTTCAAAGAAACAATGACATTTCAGCCCAGATATTATTGAGGGGTCCTCAAATCTACTGTTCGGGTTGAGCTTTTAAACCTGAGGCAGGCTCATAAGAGCTCAAAACATAAGGGAGCTCTTGCAATGGCTACCAGAAGCTCCACTTGCCCTCTGCCTTGGCTAATTGCATTTATAGGCCACTTAGGTTGCAAAACCACTGTTATGGAGCTCAAATTATCTGAGCAACAAGATAGGAGATAACATAGTCCAAGGTAGAATAAAGCAAAATCATGCACCACATAACTCCAGTTCAGCATACATCTTCCTTTTCTTAACTTCCCAATCCATAGCTTCAATAATTTGTTTGGACAGAGCAGTTGTCACCAAATCCCACAATTTTACGTGACTGCAGTGTTTAGATATCAATTTTTTAAGGCTCAGCTCCCAGAGTCATTTGGAAAGAATCCTCACAGCTACTAATAAATGGGGAAGAGAGAAAACTGCAAGCAGAGTAGTGTTTTCATTAACAAGAACCACATTTTTTTCTTTTTGTAATCCTTAATATTTTTGTAACACTTGAGGTTGGCATCCCAAAACACAAAAATCCATTCTCATTAGGAAGGATGGAGATCCCCTTGTGATAAGCTCTGTCTAAGGATGGCGCGGAAAGATCTCCTTCTTGTCAGAGTTTACAATGTAAGTATTAATCAGTAGATGGGAACATACAATTTGGGAGAACAAAAACACAGGGGACAAGACTACTCTATTCAATCCCCTTTTCATTGTCCTTTACCTGTTACTCATGGAATCAGCAAAAAATACGGGTTCACAAGAAACGCAAGGGAAACTCTTACCGAGAAGACCAAAGCCTTCTGAGAAGACCAAAGCCTGAGAGGTGTTTGTTGCAGTGCTTCAGAACTGTTGTACTCCTCACACTAAGCATTTTAGATGCTCAACCTTAACTGACTAGGGGACTGTCTAAGTCTGCAGTTTTCTTATAATTTATTCAACTTTTCCATTTCCTTAAAGAGTGAATGCGCAGAAAGGCTCTTTTATAATCTGAAACTGAAACTAACCAATGGGTACAAGTCAGAGATCCATCTCATGGACTCTGCCAGGAACTGAAAGAAGCTGATGCATAAGCACATCTAGGTAAAGTCCCTGAAAAGTCTTTGCTACGGGATCAGTATCTGAGTGAACACTCACTTGTAAATTCCTTATACGAGAAAACATTGGACACCATGCTCCCTGCTCTGCTTTCTGTTGAAAAGTGAGTTGGAATAAGCATCTGTCTCACACCAACACATGCTTGCAGCGGCAGGCAGGAGAGAGAGAGAGAGAGAGAGAGGGGTGTTGAGTAAACAAACAACCTACCAGGGTGAATCCAGAGCGCAGACTCAGCTACACATGCTAAATACAAGCTCATCGCCTCCAGAAACACTTTTTAAATAAGTAAATGCTTTGAGATTATGTTCCCTACTACATGCAGTTTCTATTATTACAAAAAAAAAAAAAAAATCTCTAAGCTGCCTATTTGTGACATTCCCCCAGCTGGCAGTGCTAGGGAAAATACTGTTTGCAGCGGTTATTAGGATTATTACTTAGACATCAAGTGACTTTCTGAAGTAATCTTCCTGTGCAGTCCCTTTGTGTTTTTAATCCCACCTACACTCCCCCTACAGCAGCTGTTATAAATATAATTTTGCCATGAGCCATGCAGCTACGGGGGTTGTATCTTCTCTTCCCTTAGAGAAATATAATATTGCTGAGATCAACTGCTAGAAAGAGGAAGGGGCAAGTGTCCTTACAACATCAAGAAATAGGAGCCATTCCGTCAAATAATTGTTTCAAATGTTACGTACTATACTAGGTATTTGTACAAGCAGAGAAAGAATAGACTATCAGGTGGTTCACCCCAAAGACACAGCACTGTCTCTTTTGTACTCTAATTAGTCTTACTTCCGTTGACTCAAGGGTGGAGCACTTTACCATTGACCTGGAGAGAACTCCCTCAGGACAGCAGGGAGTTTGCTGACTCTGTGGGTGCTATAACACATGCTCCCAATCCATCTCATCCCTCCTCCTTCTCCCTCTCTCTTTGAAGTACCAAGCAACACCAGCCAGGGGCAACTTTTTGGCATAGATGAGTGCCAAAACTGCAATCAGCAAAGCAGGAAGACTGCTAAGAAAGGTGACTGTAGAATAAAACAACAATTACAACAACATATTTCCTGTATATCCCTCGTACCATCACTCCAATATCTAGTAACAGCTCTCGCTTTGCTCATCATAATCCTCACACTTGCGTATAGTCACTTTAAGGCACATTAACACTGCTGCTATTCTTGATTTTGTTTCAGAGCAAGCACACCTTGTGTTGTAACCTATAAGCAAGAGTGTGATAGAAATGCTACAAAGATGGTCTAGGGGGATACAGCACATAGAACTGCTAGCTTTTATGTTTGAATTGAGTCTTAATCTAGTAAATGCTGGCAGTGATCTGTACTACAGCCTCCAAATTGGGTTCTTTCATGCTTTAAGCTTAGCCAGTAATAGCACAAATCCTTGTGCCCTGAGGCAGTTGCTGGTAGTTTGTGTATTTCGGTACAGATCTGAAGCCCCTGAGACAAGTAAAGTCAGCAAAAATACTCCTGGTGACCTGGAGGGCCTTGGATCAGATGCATAAAGCACACATGGGTTTCCCTGGGGTCACCACCTGGCCTGCCAGAGCCAGGAGGCACTGGCAGCAGGCAGGGCACGTGATGGAAGCTCATGTGGCTCAGAAGCGAGAAAGCAACACTAAATTTATGAATGGGATGTGACTTGAGAAGTTCAAGTAATGTAGGAATTACATTTCTACATCACTTTTTCTAATTTCTAGTAATGTAGAAATTACATCCTCCTGAAGTTTCTTATGTAATTTAAACAAATATTTCTCTTTTTTCCCAGAATTGACTGAGTCAAGGGACCAACATAATTTTCCAAGCATTAAGCAGTACTTCAAAACTTGGTGGGTTTTACCTTGTATGTGCATGTATACACTTGTCCACAGACATACAGAGTATTTCATACACAAAGTTTTCTTGTTTCTCTCCACTTCTTTGCCATGTCTGTCCCTCCACGATTGCTTTCTCTTGACTCTGTGCGCCTCTGCATCTCCTAATACTCCTTTTTCACTTCACTCACATTTATTCCCACCCTCCTCCTTCATTCAGAAATTTGACTAAGCCAGCCAAGTCACCACGGAGTTACAGCTCTAATTCCAACCCATCCATCCCTGCTCTCCTTTAGCTGCATCAAAAGGGGACCCTGAATCCAGTCCTACATCTTCAGCTTCTTTTTTGTCTGACCTCAGATTGCAGTAATATTGCATCACAGAGCAAAGGCCTTTATTTTATTCTGTTCTCCGAAAGAAAAGTAATGCCAAAAAAAAACAGGCAGTTGTTTTCAATTAGCATGGACTCATGGCCAATTGACCAAGGCTGCCAGATGACAGAAACACAGACAATGAGGGGTACTCTTCAGACTGGGAACTTTTCGTGTCCAAAAGCATTTGCTAAGTTAAATGAAAAATTTCTCTCAGCTCCTACACAATTCCTTAGTGGAGAAACTATGTCTCCACCTGATGATTACGCCTGCTGTCCCTCCTAATCAGTCACCTGCTCCTCCTCAGGACAACCCATTTCTGTCTTAGGGATACACTGCCAGAAAGCTGACTTGACTTGGCTGGATCTAAACAGCCTTGACGAACACATCCCAACAAAGGCAGCGCCTTAAAGTCTTTCCACATTAGGTAAGTGGTGTCCAGTTCCTGTTACAGAAAACCAGGAATAGATATCGACAATAAGAGAAATGAGCCTGTCCAGCTGTAGGACTGTTACACCAAGGATTAGGTACAAGAGCCCGCCAGCAATTCACTTGGAAGTTGCTCTCCCTTTTGTATGTTTGGTTTGTCTTACTCCAGGCTAAAGTATCTAATTGCAACAGCAATTACTGCTGCCTCTGAACCATCTCTGCCTTCTCTGCCCAGAGAGAGCTGTCAAAGCCCTCTTTAATACTAATTACAGACTATCAAAGAAAGGGCTTTTCCTATAGAAACTCACCAGCACGAAAGAAAGGGAGTAAGAACTGCAATCAAAAGAAAAGCATGACTGGACACTTTTTCAAACAAGGCACTGTCTGCCCTTTTCAAAATACTGAAAAGTCTTTGCATGGAGATGGGGTTGCCTTAGGAGCAAGTGGGCAGTTGTCTGTGCCTGAGTAACCACAGCGCCTTCTGCTTATTGCTGTACAGTTACAGGACCAGGGTTTACACCTTTAATTTGCCAGGCCCATTTAGGTCATCGATATTATCGCAGCAACCATTGCTGGACATGCCCAAGGGCAACAGCTCCCTTGGGGCTATCATCAGCCCTTTCAACAGGACCTTTTAAGAATCTTTTTTTTTTCCTTGCTTTTTTTAAGGCTAAACCTGCACTCGAGGACAACTGTGGACTCTTGAAGCCATAATGAGCAGAGTGAAGTCTTGAGAGGTCAACAAACTGCTGAGCTCTTTGACATACTGCAGGAATCAGTGGGAAGATTCTTGGATGTATCAAAAGAAAACCAGCCGTCGGTGAAAGCCAGGGGCAATAGCTTGTTCCTGGATGCAGATATGAAGGTCATGCTATAGTTAAAGCAAGAAAAAACACCCACAAGATAAAGTAAATCAATACATTTGTAACTCTCATCATCTTTATTCCTTTTCTTGGTGAGGATCACAAATCAGAAAAGTCACATTCCCTTTACCATCTCCTGGGGAGTCTCTTTTTTTCCCCTCCATGACTCTCCCCCAAAAGTCATTTCAATTCATCCAACTGCAGCCAGCTACTAACTGCAGGGATGAAAATCATTTTGTTTCAGCTTGATGCAGCAGAAATGCACTAGACCTAAATAGAATATGACAGGGCACAACACAAGCACCTGATTTAGGGTTGCACAGGCTTCTGCAGCAACAAAGGATTTGCTTTCTGAAAATGCTGAAGCAGCTACTCCCAACACTGTCTGTATCACACTAATAACATTCAAAATGAAACGTTGGGTAAACAAGTGGATGCATGGGTAGGTGAACACACACAGAGCACATCCTCTGCAGTCAGATTTGAACTGCTGCTACAGAATCTTGATCGTGCCACCTTAAGTTGTCCTCATATCAAGCATCTGAATACTAGAACTAAACACAAATATTTATGTAAAACCAGTTCAAGTTCTCCAACCTCCTACGCAATTTCTGTTTATAGTTAAAGCCATCTCTAGAGACAAAAGTCTTGGGCTGTGGAGATTAGGTTGGAAATGTCATGAGTACATTATAATAGTTCAAACAGCAGTCACGGAACAAAAAGAGCACCAACATATAGCATTACACATCCTCCTGGCGCTCCCTTTTAATTTGGGGGCACCTGACTCAAAAACTTCAGATGCTCAGGACTGGCAAAGTTTAGTCCAGCGTATTCTTTTTTGGGGCCAAAGACCAAAGAAAATAAGTGTGTGCTTGCAGTGATCCTCCACTCTATTTCGATGCTATTCTGCAGAGTACTTCTAGAAATAGGTGAGAAAGACTTGGTCTACAGGCCTCCTCTTGTTAGAGTGACAAGCAGCCCGTCACTGTGAGGGACGCTTTAGCACTGGCCCCTGTCTGTCAGAAAGCTGATGAGGTTTGCTCAGCAGCCACAGAGAGTGGTGTTACTGGACTTGCCCATTACATATGCCAGTCTATTTTTAATGCCTTCGCAAACCTCTACCCGTCTCCTAAGCCATTCACTTCCTTACCTGAAAGGCCTTAGATAAAACCACTAGGAGTTATGGGGTATACAACAACCAAGGATATAGAGAAATGACAAGTACAAAGAGATGAATATGAATAATATACGGAAGAGGCCGTTATTCTGTGTACTGAAGGAAAGTGTTTCTGCTCCTTACAAACGGAAGGATTTATCCTCCCCTGATCAGAGGTGACAAAGCTAGAATGCTAATGCTAGAAAAACACAGGGGAGCAGGAAGAAGGCTGCCAGCAATTTCATTTGGATTTCATCAGCCAATCAATTATAAATTATATAAATTATATAAATTGCAATTATAAATTTTTATTTTTTGAGCAGCAGACACTTTCACACTTGGAGTATCCCAGGGGAGAGACAAATTATTAAGTCTCACAGATATTTCTACAAAATTCCACACATATTTCAGTCAAGGAAGACATCGATGCTCTTCATCTCCTGTCCTTTAGGCCTGACACAGCTCATGTTACTGATTTTAAAGGGGACAAGACTGATCATCAGGTACTAAGTCTTCTCTCAGTGACAGAAGTTTCATGCAGATATAATTCAGGGCCAGCTCTGATTCTGCCTTGCTGTGGATAATAATCAGGTCAGGCCTTTAGTACATAAGGTCCCTTAAAATTATAGTACCTTCTCTCCATCTATCACTAGGTCTTCTACGCCCCTGCTCCAGTCCATGGGTCCCCTGTGAACTTGCAGCTGGGGATGCTTATTAGCTCTCAGCAATGCCTACTGTGTAAGAAAACATAACATAAATGCAATTATAATACTTTTACATGGAACCTAGCCCATATGTACCTGCTATATATCCTACTTTAATGCTCACAGTGCCGAGTTTAATGTAAATGCAGCCATGTCAGCGTGAGCATACATCCAGCAAACACCGAGGTGATAAGGCAACCCAAACAAGACCAGAGACTGGACCATATAATTGTTGTTCGCAGAAATAGCAGCCTCGAGAGAAAGGCTAGAAGCTCTGCTATGCTGTCATATTAATGCATTATTAGAGAGTTTATACCCCAAAAGGGTTCGTTAAAGGGAAAAGGAAGGGGAAAAGTCACACTATAAACTGCTGAAAGAGTCCTGATTTTGTCTGGATCAAACTTGTTAAGGTCCAGGTACTACCTCTTTGCACATGGAGCTGAAAATTTCTCACAATCCCATAGACCTGTTGTTTCTGTCATTGGTAGGGAAAGTGCGTGCTAATTTTCAGTATGGAGAACTACCAGGCTGAATAAATATTAACATTACAGTTGCATTACATGGAGCAAAGCTGCCATGCAGTTAATATGCAGAAAGTGTACCAGCCTTGCAATAAACCAATATTGCTGTATTGTAATACTGAACTATCCACAGTAGTAGGTCAGACCACAAGATCATTTGTGACTTCCATTTTATGTCATATGCTGGCAGGCCATTTCCCACCTTCTTATATTTTAAGGCCATCCTTTCAGCATATAAAAAGTAGCAAAAGAAGATGATACAGACTATTCAAATATTTAATTATTGTTACTGAAAAGTAGTAGTGGAAAGTAATTGAAAATTCTCTCAAAATTAACACTGGATTAAGTACATAAATTGAGTATGTAAATTTAGGACACTGTCCCTAGCACCAGGTAGATATATCTGAGATATGGTGGTGGGCTGCAGGACTAGCTTCTCCATCAGTCAGCTGAAATACAGCTATTAAAGTATGCTTTTAGTGGTCATCTAATTTAGTCTGCCAGCCTTCTCTCTCAATCCAATTTTACTAATTTTTAAGAACCTTTGCCCTCCTAATCCTATTACATTGGTGATTTCAAAAAAGATTTTGCTGCAAGTGATTCAGAAAACAATCACCACCGCTATCACCTGCTTCTACTTCTTCCCCCCTCAAAATGATAACTTTCCACACTGACCGCCAAAAACTCTTCAGTACTTTGGCATTTCTTTGAAAATATATGCTTATTTGTGCCTTTTTGTGCAGCCCTTCTAGCTGGAATTTCCCAGCCTCTGTTTGCAAGGGTGGCAGTTAGAAGACCAATGACCTATTTTTGATTTTTTTATTTATACCTCTGCGGTTCACAAAGCTTATGGCCCCAGGATGAATGCATCTTCCCCAGCGCATGCCAGATCCTCTATTGGCTAATCACGTTTGTCTAAAGCTTCTGGTAAAAACAAGAACTGCGAGCTGAGCTGCAGTAATACCAAGGGTAATGCAAGGTTCACAAAGGCAATAAATCCATCATCTGAACAGTAGTGGGGAAATTTACTTTTTAGCGAGAGGGCAGAGACTTGAGAACTGGGAGGTTATGAAATCATTACTGTATGGGAGAGGGGTTTAAAAGAACAAAATTTTTCTATTTATACATTTGTATTAAAACATTTACAAATGGAGTCAAATGAGGGAAGAAAAGCAGGGAAATAGTATTTTTATTCCCTTAGCTGAATATTCGGAGTGTATTTTAATTATTAGGATTTGCCCTCTATATACTTGTTAAATGAGGCTTTGTAGCAGCAGTAAATAATGTGAATCTTACAAAAATATGAAGGCACCTTGCAGAGGCAGAATGAAGCATGTGAACTGATCTGTGCCTACTTTATTTTGAATTCCATATGAGAATGAAAAGGCTGCTTCCACAGACAAGGCTGAGGCCTACGGGCACACAGTCTGAAAAATAACACCACCTTTTCATTTGTAATCTGAACAAATTCAATGTAGAAGCTATTGATGGAAAATGAACTTGGAACCTCCCATTTCTATTTTTTCCAGTGTAGAGCTGCTCTTTAAATCACAGGCTTTATTAACGGAATAAGTGCATTTGTCTCTTGCAGGCCTGAAAAATAAAGCGCTGAGAAGTAACATATGGAATATGCCTTGGGCAAAAGATTTTCTTTTGGTATTGCTGTTCTTCTAATAAAATTGAAATCATGGCATGAGTGCACATGTTCCTATAAAGTATTTCACAGGGGGTGGCCTAAAATAGAGGCACCCAAAAATCACAGACATTTTTATAATATTGCTAATCTGAACTGTACAAAACACAATGATCTGGGATTCCTGAAATCACGAGATGTGGAGTTCATTTTATTTCCTTCCAAGTTCTCCACTTTTGAGTCTGTCCTTTCAAGTCAAATTCTTGGGGAAATTTCTCTGAAATTCCTCTGTAAATATCAGGGCTCGAAACATCATTTGATAATGGGAAGTTGCAATTCTCCTGCCATCCCACAACTGCAGTAGGGCACGCTCCCATAAAAATAACCACCGAGATTGAAATTCCCCAGGAAATTGTGACAGTTAGCAACACAGATGTTAAAAAGCACGGCGGGTGCAGACCTACAATTGCAGAAATTCAACTGAGCTTGTCTCCAGGCGAGTTAAATAACTGTTGGGGGTGTCACACTGGTTCCTTGGCTATTACCACTGCACAGACAAGCGGACCCTAGCCTAGACACACACATCTTAAGAGAGCCTGTATCGATTTAAAGCTTCCCACTAGCACATCTTAGGCTTCTGAACCTCTGCTCTAGGATTCAAAGGGACAGAGCTACTGGTATCTCTTCTGCTTTAGGCAGTTCTCTGCCTTAATTTCCCCATGTTCCTACAGGTAGAGTTTCACTACCTGACCTCAGAGCTGTGCTGCAGTCTTTCAGTCAGTATTAGTAAAGAGCTTTAGGGCAGAGGAGTAGTAAGCATTGTAAGTACAAGGACTACAGGAAAGCCTCAGGCACTAAGATTACCTTTGCTTTTGAACATCTTTGACACCAGGTCCCGGACTAGTAACATGGCTGTCTTCTGCTCAATAAAAATGTATGTTCTTTCATTCTCACCCCAGTATCTAGCTAAGCCTAAAACTGAACAACCTGAAAAAATTTATTCCGGTGAGAAGGTCGTGACATTCAAGAGGGCTTTTCCTCTTGAAAAGAGCAGTGCATTTGGTCTGCCTGTTTAAGAAATGCCCAAACAGTTTAACTTCCATCGAGTCTATTTTGATTTCAAACTCACAGTGTTAACAGTTCCAAAGGAAAGTGCTTTCTGGTTTCTTGTTTCACACTTTCAGAGTGGCTGATTGAAAACCTAGGCAGCGAGAGAACTGCGAGTCTCTGAAATCCTGTAGAACAGGAATGTTTAGCAACAAAGAGCCTGATACAACACCAAACCACTAAGAACTGCAGTACACATCACTCTCTTATTTTAGCTCTTCAGTTACACACAGTGATCCACAGGCCCGAGAGATACTGCCTCTGTATTTCTCCCCACAAAAATTAAGAAGAAATCAAACAGATACCTCTCCAGCTTCAGTTTTCACCAGGAATCAGTTATCACAGTAAATAAACTTACGTGGATGTATTTCTTCCAAGCCAATGAGTTAAAAGTTCATATTTTGGTTTAATAAGATGGGGTAAGAACCACAATCTGAATAGCAGCCAGGGGAAGAAGCCCAGAGCATCTTCTGCATGTGCTGAATAGAGCCACATTTCTCACGGTGTGTTCCTAGTTCAGAACCAACCTGTGCCAGCAGCTCTGGGCACACAGCTCTGCCACAGCATGACTCAAAGCAACGGCATCACAGGCCGCAGCAGTGCCTGAGGAATGTCAGAACTGCAACATATCTGTGAGCATATCCGTGCAGATTTGCCCTGCCACTCGGGACACCGAGTTACTTCTAAGTACTCTGTTGCATTGATAAAAGAGTTCAGTTTTCAAGGTCTGAAAACCTACAAAAACATGCACTGAGCAGAGACAGCAAGGGCTAGAGTGGCAAAAATCCTCTGCTTCAAGGTAACCAGAAAAGACAGGCGTTTGGAACTGCTCAACCACCAGGAAACAAAGAAAGGTTTCATGAAGAAACCATCAGATATGCTATATGGTCATATTCACAATGGCTAAGAGAACCCCATCTAACACCAGTAAACTCCATGCATTGTCTAACACGGAGAAAGAATACCTGTCTGTGCTACTGCATAAGCTGTAACAGAACAACTTAATCAACTAAGGAGCAAATAAGCTGGGATGGAGGTTTGACTCCTAAAGGTATCAAAACTCCAGGTTCTAATAAAATATAGAAAAGTGGGGGGGAGTTGCTTTCTTTTCACTCGTTCTAATAAAATACAGAAAAGTGATTCTTTTCTTCCCCTTCTTTTCCCTGTTAGCATCAGAATCCTCAGGACATACCTAGCATGGAACCTATTTGATCATTCCCATACACTACTAAGCATCAGGAGCTCATGTTTGTACCATATGTATATGTGGTATATGTGGTACCTTACGCAGAATAGTTAGCATCAGCAAACTTGTCTTGTGAACTGCAAAGTACAACATAATTCTATTCTGTAAATGTTTTGGCAGCAAAAAATGTTTTGTGTAAACTCCAGATTCCACGGGTACGTATCACTGTCAAAGGACAGGTGCCATTCTTCTGAATCTGAAGCAGAAATACAATTAATTAAATGTAGGAGACAATGAACAACAAAATTTAACACGCCAAGTTGTGATTAATGTCCCGTTCCCTTCCGAGAATTTAGGTAATGAATCTGATTTTACACTTCATGTTTTCAACAATGTCTGCAGAGATAAAGTAATGGAATGTCCATTACCCTGGCGTAAGATTGACGTATTCTCACAAAATGCTTTGCGGTTGTATAAATAGCATTGAACAAGGAAAAATCAAGAGCATGTAGCACGTATAACATGTCCATAGACACCTCATTTTTTCTATTCAGCAGGAAGCAGCAATGCAAGCAGAGAACTGGAGGGGATATTAAGAGGCATTTGTGCATTTCAGCTTTTCTGTCTTACCTGAAGGTGCTTGATAAATCCATTGCATATAAATAAAAAGGAGAGGGAATGGAGTATAGGTGATCCTTGGTGCTGATGCTGACTTTTCATTGCTAAGGTTCTAATTCAAATACGGTCCATATTAATATTATTTATAGATTATTATCAAAGGTGTAGCACTTGCAGGCAGGAAAAGCATTTTTATTTATGATCCAAGCCATGCTAGCGCTGTTTTGTAGAGGGCAAGCAGCTCAAAAAGGTTGAACAACTTACCCAAGGTCACACAACGACTAAATTGGAAACAAAGGAACAGAACACATAACACCTGATTTCCTTTCACATGCTGTCTTGTACACCATGAAATCTAATGTTACCAAGCGACTGGTTTGTATATTTGAGTTGGGAGTCTGTCCACTTACGGCGGGAAATATCTCCTGTTTATTGGACTCTCCAAGCAAAGGTCAAAGAGCAAATAAATGACAGAGTTAAAGCACAACTACTCCACTTCAGCTATGAAATGCCTGGGTAAGATATTACTGATAAAACTTAAAGCTTCCCTCCATCATACTCCACAGCCATGTAAACAGAGAAGGGATTCCAGGTCAGAGGCATTTCCCAACCCCAGCCACAAACAGTGAAAGCTGAGCTTTCTGATAGCTCTATCAGTCCAGAATATTTACCGATTTAATGGCTACAACTGATACTGACATGGTAATTTTCTCTCTTATTCTCAAAGTTACTCAATTTATAAACTGTCAGCTCTTCGTGACACCAACAGTAACTTTTATCAGATGGAGATAAATTTTTGTTTAATGTGTCAACATCAAATATTTTGTGAATGTAGCTGGATGATGTGGCATTTCCAAAAAAGATTTAGAAATTGTGCAATGATTTCCCTTCCCCATTTCAGGAAGGGATAAGCTTAATGAATGGTACAGAGTTGCACTAGAATAAGCCTTGCTTGTTTCCAACGAGCCTTCAGCTCACCTAGAGTGAGATTCACTCCCTCACACAGCACCAGCCTGAAGCCCATACACCATTTAAGTCTTCAAAATAGGATTAGGAGGTTTAAGTAGCACAGAAGCTTTGCATTTTTTCATCTAGTTTCTTAATGAATTTCTGCATTAACGGGAGCAAGCATTACAGCCAAGCATACAAGCTTCTCAACAGGGTTGTGTCGAGCCTTTGGAGCACACAGTTCCAACCACAGAGAATGCATGACCTCCCCAGTGTTGAGCAGCAAAATGTTGTTCGCTTTTGTGCTGAGACAGGATTTGAACTCAGATACACAGAAGTGACAACTAAGTAATGATTTTTTCCTATCGTTTTATTATTATAAGGGATTTTCTAGCTTGCTGGTTTTGAGTTGGTACTCAAAGCCAGTCTTGAATAGCTTACTACATACTATCCTTTAAATAGATCTAACTTAGAAGCACTTCTTGCCAGTCTCAGCAACCTAGATCACATAAATAAAGGTATTTAACAGAGAAAAAAAGAACAACCCACATCAATTAGCAGCTATTTACTCCTTTTAATAAGCAAACGCATAAAAATGAACACTGGAAGTCATCCCATCATCACAAACCACATTAATCTCAGATACCCCGCTGCACAGAAGTTTACAAACTATGTTTCTTGGCACTTTATGCATACATGTAGGTGGACTTTTATCTAAGGATCTGAGCACAGTGTGCAAGCATTAGCTAATTAGATTTCTTGCAACTACTATAATATCAGAAGCACTTAGAAGAGAGATAAATGTAGGGTTAAACCACACAACCAGGTCTCATGAGACCTGTGTATCAGATGGAGCCTACCACAGACTACCCACACAACTGCAGAACTTTTCCTATGTTGCAGCTCCATCACAGCGTTTTTTTCCAGCTCTCATAGGTGGGTGTTTTGTTCTGCAATATTATACGCCCAGAGGCACCAGTCACAACACTAGACAAACTGGTAGGAGGAGAAGTCTCTACCCACGCATCAAGATGACAAGTCCAAAAGACAGGGAGTGCTGCATCATGCCATGGGAGATGAACTGCTTTGTCCGACTTGCCCAAGTCCACAGGTGAGCTGCAGACTGAAGCCCTGTTTCCTATGTCCTCACCTGCCAACACCAAAAAGTCCACAGTGCCCCGGATTTGCCCCACCTACACAAATCATCTATGCAAGTACATCCTAAGTCTGGTACAGACACGTCTGTTGTTGTGCATGCATGATGTAAAATCTGCACACACAGATTAACAGTCTACCTAGGGTGCATGAAAAGCTATTAGGAACCAGCTCCTACTATTCATACAGTTAAATCTCCTAGATGGCTACCTAATGCTTGAACGGGAGTAGAATGGCAAAGAAAGCAGCAGGCGCACGGAAACCTGTAAAGACAGTAGCCTTCCACTCCAACTAGTAGAGATGGGTTGTACACCTAATCCCTTAAGTGCAGTATCAGCTTAATGTCATTATTTAAAATTTGCAAATTATTAGGAAATACTCTTATAGGAACCAAAACATAAGTACAAACTAGTGTCACTAATTTGCAATTCACTGAAGATGAGATGTCAAAAAAGGAGGAGTGAAGGAAAAGGACAGCTAGGAATGGAACGAGGCTGTCCTAGTTCTCTATTTTAACTTCACGGAATGTTTGAGAAGTAAAAAGAATAAATGCAATCTGAGCATTAAGAGGTCTAGTCTCCAAACCAGACATACGTCTGCCTCTCATTAGAGTTCCTGGGAGATGTAAGCAAGCATCCGTCAGGAGAACAGGAAAACAGAACCAGACCCTAAGAAAAAGTAGTGATACAAAATCCTAGATCACTTCAGACAGGCAATAAAAACAATATGGAAAATTTATAACAACGCGGTGTAATTGTTCAAAGGTAACTGCTTCAAGGACTCTTACGAGGTTTGTAAAGGTTTTTCAACTGATAAAAAAGGTACACTATTATTATTACGTTTATTTTTGCACAAAGCATTTTTAAACAGAAAACTGTTCAATCCCTTTAAAATTCAATAGTCAAACACTAAAAACCAGTTTGCAAGTTCTAGACTGACAGATTTGTTCGGCTGGGGGCAGGAAGACATCTACTGTCTCCATCTATGACATTTTCAGAGCTTTATGCAAGAAAGGTACAACATCCATACTGATCTCAGCACCGCAATGAAAGCCCAGCTTGGCATGTTTATGGTTCAGGAATGCTCATCTTTGATCGCACGGGTCAGGGAAGCTATACATTGGTGGCTGGAGCTGGGGACTATGAATGATTTGGTCTAGTCCTTTCTCTGCTATTTACTCACCCTGATACCAAGTTGTTTAACCTTTTTATGCATCAGTCTGCCTTCTAAGTGGAACACATATGAATGTAACTTTAAATGCCATAGAAGTGTCCTGCTAAGCCTTAAAAGAACACATTTAATATTTAATCAAAACTCACTGTAATGTTGCCTAACAAAAAATTTAAAATCATCATTGTTTGCAAAGAGTCCAGCCCATTCTGCATTCTACCATATTCTTGGAAGTTGTATTATTACCTAAAAAGTAGTTTTACAGGTCTATTTTATGGGTTATATATAAAATAATTCCTAGCTTCAGGAGATTTAAATTTAAAATATTATTTTTCCATTGAAAGTATTAATTTCCCTCTGAATACTTTTTTAGTCTATTCAATTACCTGAGAATTTTTATCTATTATTAACAACATATCATTTAGCCTCATTTTTGTTTTAATCTTAGCAGAATTAGGCCAGGTGTCTATGCCTGTATCTGATAAATGCCTTTCTTCAACATCTGAATATATAAATATTAGCAGAAACCAGCACGACAACTATTTATATTCAAAAAGTAGCAGTAAATATTGTGGGGTAAAATATCCCTTACTGGGAAGGAACATCAATACTGAAGGCATAAAACACACAACGCGTCTTTTACAGCATGCTTATTTGCAATAACACAGTTGTCACGTTTACTTGTTTATGCCTCCTTTGAATTCTCTGAAATTACTGCTGGAAAATGTTAAAGCCAAAAAGGTAGTTACAATCACCAAACCTTGCCATCAATGATTCAAAGAAATGGATCAAACCTGTAAATTACAACAGCTTAAATCAAGTTCAGACCATGAAGAGTAGCATAAACTACAATTACACTCTTTGGCCAAGCCACAAACAAGGGGGAAGCAAGACAGTTGCTCGCTGCAGAACAGCCAGCGAGCTGCAAATTAGGTGTCAAGGTGCGCACGTATTTTGGTGAGCCTTCAACAGCATCCTTTGCTGCCTAGTGAGCAAGGACGAAGGACGATGTACTGCGGGTGTTATACATAGGCACCATTGCCAGCTTGGAGAATAGGCACTATGAATACAGAACTTACGGAGGTGCAGATTCACCAGGGAAATGGTGGGAGCCTGTCTCTCCACCAGCACAAGCCACCGATGTGGTCATGGCTATGCAGTTATCACTTCACTGGGGTTGTAGTTCAGATTCACTGGCCTCCTCTTACCAGTACACTAAGAACCAGAACTCCTGTGTGATCGATTAAGTCCTGGATAGCTAAGGACCAATATTTCAAGGGCCTTCGCAGGGAGACAAAAGCATGTCACTTTTCTGCTGCAAAGTGACTCTTTCATGTGCTGGAAATGTTGAGTTTTAGGCTGAACTACTTAAAATTAGAAACATAAAGCCAGAGAAGACACATTGAGATCATGAAATCTTTATAGGTGCATTAAAATTCTATTGACAAGAAGTAATCGAAATAAAAAAACCCAAAAGGATGGAAATATGGTAGCCAGTGGCCATTGCATCACAGTCAAAAGCAAGAAAGGGTCAGAATTATTTGCAAAAGTCATTGGTAATTCCTGGCCTAACTTAACTCGCTGATCTACTTTTTATACTAATCGTCAAAAGAAAAGATGATGCATTAAGATAGATATTACTTAAGTGATCCATATTTTATTATAGTTAGCTTTATGCTCTCTTATTGATTTTGTAAATCTATGCTCACACTCCCCTTCCACTTTCTCCAGATCTCCTTTCTCATTAGTATTCTTTCCACAGCATCACCGAACAATACAGTTTAAGGGACCTTGGGAGACATCTACTCCACTCTGCTCCTCAAAGCAGCGTCAGCACTGAATTCAGACCAGGCTGCTCAGGGGCTGTTGGGTTTTGAAATCTCCAAGGACAGAAATTCTACAGCCTCTTTGGGCTTCCTTTTCAACCCTTCCTCTTCTCCAGGCCACACAAGGCCAGGGCGGTCATGCACTCTGCTCAGAGACTACCACACAGGAAACTGATTTTCAGCACTCTCCAGCAACAGCCTTACTTCTTTATCTCTTCTGGTCTTTCGCTTTAATTCCTACAGTAAGTATGAACTCACAGCAATGCAGCTGAATCAGAAAACGTTGGTTACACTGTATGCAGGAAATCTTGATGAGGACCCTTAGCCTGCCGATGTGCATCTGAAATACAGTGGCATACGGGTTTGAAAAACTTTAAAAACTCTAGAAGCAGCACTGTATATAAATAAATGCCCTGCCTGAACACAAGACATCTGATCATAGACTATGTCTGAAAAGTGAGCACTAAGGTTGAGATCAGCTTTTTGACTCTGTCTAGATGAATCATTGTGTTGTCCATTTCTGAAATGAAATCAACCAGTAGCACATCAACACTGTCTTCCAAACACGAACTGAAATATTTGAGTATCCCTAGGAAGGCAATTTTTTCTTGACTCAACACTTGGCCATCTAACCTTGAAATGCTAGATGTTGTAAATATGATATACTGCTGCTATAAAAGTGGGGGAAAGTGTCTGAAATTTAAAATGAGAAGGCAGTGGGAGGAGGATTTCCCCCCACCTCACTGCTGTATCATTCTAGTACTTTAAAATAAAATCCCAAAACACGATCTTCCACTACAGAAGTAGTAATTTGGACATACTGGAAATTGCCTAAGTCATAATAATAATAATGCTATTCTCCCAGTCACAGCACATTTCACATCCCCTTTGCCCAGATATAAAAGTATTAGTGAAAACTTGCTGCAATCAATGGCCATCCAGTCAATTGTGGTAGCCTTTGGAGCAACAGAGGTATTTTGCAAGGCACAAGATCCTCTGGATTCATCTGAGAGAAGCAGAAATTCATTGGTTTGGGATTGTTCTTTCACATTTCCTATCAACAAGGTATTGTAGCATAATCAATAGACCTAGTGCTGACTACTTTTGTTAGCAGCTCACCTCTCAGAACAGTAAGAAATCTGAGTAGTTCCTATATTGAGCCTTTCTTCCCTCACTGAGAGTTCAATGCCTTCACAAGATACGTATGAAATCAGAAAAGAGCTAATGATTCTGGGCTTGTTGTACTCTTGACATTTCAAGTCTTTGAGGCACACATCAACAGAAAGAGCTACACATCTCTAAATGCAGGGTGTTGGTTTTCTGTGCCTTTAAATAGCACCTTCAAAATAAAACATGGTTAGAACTTTTTCCTTGAAAGCCTGTAAGAAACCATTAAAACAAGTCCTCAAAAATAGCCTGTCAATCACTCTCCATTCCACTGACTAAACAGCAACATTACATCCGTTAAGAGTTTGGTCTCTAATAGCAGAAACAGACCTTCACACTTTTTTTTTTTTTTTTAAACGTTAGGGTTAGTGATGAAGGAGTTTGAACTGAGCTATCAAGTAGTACACATCATATCCTCAGAGCATCAGAATTCTCAGGGTAATGCCCTTTAATAATGAAAGGAAATATTCCATCTTCCCAACAGTGTTTTCTAAGGAACTAACAGCTGCTTTTTGTGGAAGTGCCAGGTGACACTCAATACACAGACACTCTCAAATAAATGAAGATTTAACTGGTCCAATCTAGGGCAACTCTTTATCTGATTCTAGATATCCTTTGCTTATGCATTTCTTTGTGATTCTCTTTTTCCAGTTCATAATCTGCTAATAAACATATTAATACTCACTTCTGCGAAATGCTTTGAGAAGAAAAGACCCAGACGAACATGACAGGAAGGAGATGCATTGCTGCTTAGGCCGTTTCTGATCGTGATTCCAGCCACCCTGCCACAAACCCCTGACGTCCCATGTGATGTTCACTGCAAAACAGCTTCTACTTTAGGTACTGTCAGCCCCTGGTGTTTGTTACCGCCCCAGTACCGGACACTGGGTGCTCTTCTGTAGGATCGTGAGGAAACCAGACTCACCAGGTGCTTCCAATGCAAGGCCTGTTATTATCACTCTCTTCTCAAATTGAACCCACCAATGAATGACACAAAAAGACATTAAATGACCTTCAGATAACACCTCAGTTAAGTCGAGAGAATAATGGAAGAATAATGGGCATATTTGGGGCACCTATTTAGAATGACTGATCACAAGCTACTAAAAATCCGTATTTGTTTGGCAGTTCAGGGCAACAGATGGAGAGGCCAACTGAGGGGCACATTATTCTGTAGCACAATAATGGGTGAAGATGTATTCTATCTAGACATAAAATTGAGCACAGTACAGGGAATACAGTAAAAAGGGGGAATATAATCAACCCCTCATCTCCTCAGGAGTGCAGGCAACCTCCTTGAAAAAGAATTCTATAAAAGAGCATGAGTTATTCTCAATGGTGCTTTATTTGCAGTTGTAGCAGCTGCTGCTCAGGGCCAGGACTGTTGCTTTGACGATAATTTAGGAGAGGATTTTGTCATTTTCTGTAGTAGACACTTGGATTATGTATAGTATTGTTGAGTCACAGTGATCAGTATTTTGTGTTATCTGGCATCTCCCTCAATACGCTTGAAAGGCTGTATGATTACACCAGAACACCAGCTGTAATTTTTAAAATACATTTCTAGCCCTCACAATGGGACAGACAGTGCTTGGGCATGTAAAATTCGTATTTTCTGAAGAAAAACCCAAATACACATTGTTAAAAAATTATTCTCAAGCCAATTTAATGATTTTGGGGACTTTGTTCTGAAATGCCTGAGGTAAGCATTAACGTATCATACTCTGAACGGGAATCCGATGAAGGCAAGTAGAACAACTGTAGAAGGGAAATACTACATACCATCGTGGTAGGAGAATTTGCTGTTTCAAATGTCTACAGAATTGCCAAAGTTTCCTCCTAATGAGGAACACCAACGACGCAGAACCACACAGCCTTAATGAGATTCAAATGCTCCTGAATTTTCCTTACATCATCTATACATTCTCCTGTTCAGCTGCTAAAGGCTGCCATTTCCTTTCCTCCCCTGCTCTACTGCCACGAACAGCTGAATGCTAGAAGCAAAGTGAAACCAGCACAGAGATCTGCCCTGTGTTTTTAGAATGTGGTTTTATTTTGAAGTGTTTGCTTTAGGATAGCCAGAGAGATTCAAAGCCCAACTTCAAAAGAGTGCTTGGGGAACACCGCAGACAATTTGAATTTGCACAAGTGCACTTTCAGTTAACCTCATTAATACAGAATTATCTCACTGGAAACCGTAGAGGCTGATACAGAAATTTATGGAATTTCAGAAAAAAATCCATTCTGCTTTTAAGTAAAGGTTCTCTCTACAAAGCACAGAGCAAAAAGTAGATGAACCAGGACAAAAAGGGAAACTTTCACCCATCCTACCCCAAATGCAGGAACACAACCCCTCTTTATTGTCAGATCTACTTTAGTTTCTAAACTTCTTACCCTTCTTCACCCCAACCCCAAATTGGTCTATATATATCATATATCTGTATATATCATTCTGTATTGTCAGGGTGCGGTACAAATTACAGCAGGTTCTTCAGGACAGAGTCTGTCTTTCAGTACGCAACGTCTGGCTGGCACCCCTAAGGCTCTACTAAGGTACAACATTTCTATGAATATCTTTCATGTAATGGAAGGCATTAAAGAACAGATTGCCATTTGTCAATGATTTTCTAAGAGGAGTCTAAATAATCTTCTTTAAAAACCAAAACACGCTACACCAGCCACAGACAACTTCTACCACTATTTAGCCTTACTTTAAGTGTAAGCTGTTACGGCTGTTTGAAGTATGAGGTTTCTAAGGACAAAATGCAGTTTCCGTGCTGCTCCAGGTGTCGTGTACGAAACCTCTTTCAGTGCTGCAGCCCCAACTGGGACTTCAGTTCTGCCCTTGCTCATCACCTGGCATACCTGGCTCCCAGGTCCTATAGCTCTTACAGATTACAGTGATTTCACTACACCTTAGCATACCAGAACTGTGAGAGACTCTTTATTGTTGAAAATCAGGATAATTCTCAGCTAGCAAAGAAACTGCTATGGCTATGGTTAGCTGCAATAAGCAGAATTTTCAAATTTATTGAAAGAGGGTAGGGGACGTGATTGGTTTACTCCCAACTGTCCTTTTTGTTCAACTCTGCTTCTTATTCCTTTTTCTTTTTAGTTTTCTTTTTATTCTGGTCCATAAGCAGAGATGTGTGTCAGGCATAAAATGACGAGAATCTTCCCTGCAGCAAAAGAACAAGAACTGTTTGACTGAACATGGGTTGGTTAATCGTATGATACAGTCTTGAACCTCCCAGACAGAGCCACAAGCCAATGCTCAAACACCCACAAAAAAATGGGAAGATAATCAAAAGAACCTGTGGGTCATTCCCAGAGCAAGACAAGCCATCTATTACAACACTGGTCTGCTAGAATGCCAGCTCACATATGCTTGCAAAGCTTGTTGGAAATCACATGCTGCTTAAAAAATGAGCAGAAAAATCCCTTCTAAAATACACTGCTCCTTTACTGTAAGGTTTCCTTACAAGCTATAGATTTTGCACTATACATGATACAAGAAGGGTTGAAGAACAAATAGAAAGCTTAGTGGAAAATGGTTTAGCAAATAGAACAGCCAGTGTGTCAAAGCATAAGAGCTAGCAGGAAAGCCAACATGAATTTAAAAAAGTTTGGTTTACTGCCATAGCTCTTGCCGGTGTCAAATCCAGGAAGAGCAAGTGCATTCTCTTAAGTCTTGGCCTAATTCCAAAGTATTAACAACAAATTAGCCATAACAGTGACTTTATATGGGTATTATCACCACAATCATCAATAAATTCAGTCCTATACCAGTCTCATTAAATAGTTTAGTACTGTCACGTTAACAGACAAACCCAGGAAGAATAAAGGGACTCAAAAGAATTGCTCATCGTAACACAGAATTCAGCAGCAAGTCAGGAAAATAAGAGAAACTCCCAAATTTCAGGCAGGTATCAGATGACTCACTCACCCCATCTCCAAGTCCAGCAGAGAAAAAGGAGGACAGAGGGATTGCAGACCGGGGCACGGAGCTGTAAGCGCCACCGGTGCCACATATTTCCCAACAGATGCAACTGCAGTGCTAAGGAACTGCAGTTCAAATTTTGCTGGTTTAATCTAACTACATCTGCTCATAGCTTTTGATCATTTCTAAGTGGATAGGAATCCGATGAGGAAAACAACCAACCTGCTGTATTACCAGATTGGTTGGTTGTTTATGAGTGGTTCTGGAATTTGGCCTGAACTGCTGACTTTAAAAAGAGATGTCCCAACTGAAAAGTGTTGAGGTAACAGACAGATGAAGAAATGATAGAAAACTTACCCTGATAAAGCTCAACCAGGGCTACAAATATTCCATTACAAAAAAACCCCCAAAAACTAAAGGGTGGGGGAGGGCTTATTAAAGACAGAACAGAAAATCAATCACACACAAAAAAGATCATGAAGTATTAGTTAATTGGGAGGGAGAAAAAAAAAACACTTTTTTTTCTCCTGTCTGCAGAAAAATCTACACAGCCAGAGAGCTGCACCATCAAAGGGAAGAGAACAGCAGAATTCCTTACTGGCCCAAAGAATCCACATGATTTGATCTCTTGACTTGTGCTCCAGCACTGAGATCCATAAATGGACAGAACTGACACTGCTCTATCCAGCCCCTGAAGAGGAGTTTCTGATACTGGATCCAAAATTAAAGCAAAACTGCTTAACCTCTGTATTTTACTACCTGACCTTCAAAGCTGATAAAAGCATATTTTTTTCCCTTGAAAAGAAATAAAGCCATTAGAGAGCCAGGAAGTGCTTTATCTTCATCTCATGACTCGCATCCAAAAGCTTGCATTACATTTTTTCTTTCGCATTTGTGCCAGTCTGGTAATGTGATTAGGGGATGGTATTACTGGCTCACGCATGGCCACTACACAAAACAGCAGAAACTTGCCCTGCCTTCCAAAAGAAGAAAATCCATGTGAAAGATATATGTAAATAAAATGGCATTGGTCTGAAGACTCAAAGGGAAATTCTGTAGAGCTTTTACACCAGTATGTGCCCACATAATAGTGCTGAAGTAACAGCATTTAGATCTTTTTCATGCATAAGCATCGAGACAATTCTTCTACGGATTAATTGCATAGTGCTGTCCTTAACATGATTCATACACAAAAGCAGCTTCTTTCATGATAGGTTGTATTTTGTACACTCATGTGTTACAAAAGCAGGTATTAATGCCTGCAATAACTACATCTTCCATTTAATTAAAAGTGTATGATTGTGTAGGGAAAAGTAGAAGGGTTTAGGCTTCTGAATGGTTGTGTTTAATAAAGAAAAATCACCTGCTTTGAGGAGAGGATGTAATTTGCTGTGGAACAACCTATGTCCTGCCATTCTAGAGCTGTCACCCTATTTCACTGGTCACCAAAGGCACCTCTGTAGAGAAATTAGTTTTGTAGGGGAAAAAAAAAAAAAAGTCAGAAAACTATTAGAGGAGCTTGGGTGAGTTGGGTAGATGTAGCAGAGCTGGTTTATTTAATTTTGAATTAAAGGAAACAACCACTCATCGGAAAGAGAAACAGGAATCTAAAAATATTCTCTCACTATGACCACAATACATTATGCAACACGCACACTGCAAGTTCTGCAATGTCTGGTCCTCAAGAACAGCAGCCTACTTCTGCTCCTTTCTAACACTCTACCTTTTGGACATAGCAAGTTCATCAGTCTCCAACAGTGGGAGAGCAAATCATATCCTCACAGCTTCAATTTGCCATTGGGTGTAAAGAAACCTAGCTTTGCTGGAAGCAAGATTTGACTTACTAATTTATGCCTTTGTCTGTTGTGCATCTTAATCTCTAATGTCTGCAGAAAGTTTTGAGGCAATGTCTCACTTTGCATTTCTATAGCCTGCCTCATCATAATAAGTTAGCACTCATTAATTTTGGGGATTCTCTGTCTTGCTAGGAAGAATGTTTGAACGAGAAAATATACCTTGCATCTACTGAGGTTTCTATTTAATGCTGCTTCCTTTTGTTCTTACAGATACTGCTTGCCTCCAGGTTTTAGGAGATTTTGTGTCGCCACCTAGGACAGAAGTTTTGATTTGCTGTTTTGCTGGTGGAGGTTACAAAGATGCAGGTTTTATCACTTGACTTTTGCCATCTCTTCTATGTTTAGATCATCTGTGCTGTTGCAGTCTCAAATGCTGAATGCTCTCTGCAGCTGCATAATGTATCACAGATGCACAGTAAGCTCCTCTCTATATAGCAGCATTGTGTCACAGCACGGTGCAATGGATAGGAAGCTATTCCTGGATATGACACCAACTTCTCATGTGACATTGGACAAGGCCTCTTCACCTCTCTGTTCTTCATCCTCCTTCTCCAAAACGCTGATGATAACATAAACCCACTTGATTGCAAAGAACTTAGAAATCAAAGGGGGAAATTTAAAAAGAAATGCTATTTATTTCTCTACCAAAACATGCACATCTGTGATGAAAGAAGACACCACTCTCCACATCTCTGTCTCCATCCAGCACTGAGATGCTGGTTTTTTTCCACCTCAATTTTCTCTCCAGCTCTCTCCGTTCCTCTGTCTCTCCCAGTCTTGCTATGGATTTTTCTAAAGAGCTATATGAACATCTAGTCTAAAATCTGGAGGCTCAGTAAACACCGGACCCCAGTTATCACTTCATTATTCAGACCAATCTCCTAATTTAATCCAGAATCTGCTATACTTACTTGTATTCATTGTTAACACACCCCTTTCATGAAAGCCTCACCTAAAGCTCTTTACAATCTGTAATACCACAGCATGTCCAAAGAATGCAGAATCTGTCCTTCAGTGCTCTGACACTGGAGAATGTAATTTTGACCTGGCTGCACAGCAGTTAGGTTGGAAGACCATGAAATAGAAACACTTCTGCTTACTGTGACGCTGACCCAGAGCCAGGAATGACTTTCCTTTCTGTCCCGACAATGTTACCAACTCCATAAACAGTGAGTAGCAGTTCAAAGCCCTCTTAAACCAAGGAAATCTGGCCATTTGAATGACTCTCCTGCATTCTAAACAGAGCTCTTGACAAAGGAGCAGCATATGAAAGATTTGACACTGTTCCTCAATTTAGACAAACTATCACCTATCAGCACTCCATAGGATATTACTCAGTATTCAAAATAAAAAAAAAAAACCAGGATTACGTGGACCATCACAAAAAGACTGCGTTGTAATTTCTTCTCATAGAATGTCAGAATTTTCTCCACTCTGGTGAGAGCACCCTTGTCGAGAACTCTAATGACCAAGAAAGAATCAAAATATTACTTCTGATTTCACTGAATCTCACTTAAGAAAATGTGTGCGAAGGCACCTAGATATTTTTAGCATACCATATTACCTCTGAAAATCATTCAATATCACAGAACTCAAATGGGTCTGGTATACAAGTTCAGACATGACAACACTGAAAGGTAATAACCACCTCAGGATAAAACACTGCTTGCCAGCTCAAGAATGGGAAGTCAGACTAACTATACTTCTCTACCTTTCTGTTATTCCTAGATGTATGACTTCAATAATCTAAAGACTAATAGCACAGTCTACAATAAGTCATATTATTTTTGGAAAGGCCGTGAACTGAATGCCAAGCTCTGAAATGGAATTGAACCCAAAAGCAACTTCTAGCCCACAGTGCCACCAGGCATTCTGATTATCAGAGGACACAGGAGAAAAGAATCATAGATTGGAAAAGACCTCTAAGATCATCAAGTCCAGCCAACCACCCAACACCACCAAGCCCACTAAACCATATCCCAAAGTGCCACTTCTACACATTTTCTGAACGCCTCCAGGGATGGTGACTCCATCACTGCCCTGGGCAGTCTATTCCAATGCCTGACCACTCTTTTGGTAAATAAATTTTTCCTAATATCCAATCTAAACCTCTCCTGATGCAACTTGAGGCCATTGCCTCTCATCCTATTGCTAGTTACTTGGGAGAAGAGACCAGCACCTGCCTCGCTACAGCCTCCTTTCAGGTAGCTGTAGAGAGCAATAAGGTCCCCTCTCAGCCTCCTCTTCTCTAGACTAAACAGCCCCAGTTCCCTCAGCTGCTCCTTGTAAGACTTGTTCTCTAGACCCCTCACCAGTCTCCTTGCCCTTCTTTGGACATGCTCCAGCACCTCAATGTCCGTCTTGTAGTGAGGGGCAAATAGTGCAGATATAGCTAGTTCCCCACTGAGTGAAGTGCACATCAGAGAGAAAGGTGAAAAAAGCTAATGAAGGACTATGTGATGGCTGTGCCCACAAAGAGATACAGGGGTAAGAATAATCTACAGTCACATATGCAACCCATCAAAATTCACACAAGCATTTCTTCAAAAGGAACAGAAACAGTGCACTGCAATACTTCCACTGTATACACAATATTTTCTTTTATTGTAAGCCAGTATAAAAGGAAGTGCAAGAGAAGGCTAAATGTTTTTCTCAAAAAAAAATTTTTTTTCAAATTTTGTTGAGGACTCCAAATGAAACAGACTTCTTTTGTGTTCAGCTTAATCTCTGTTGCACGTTGCTAAACCATCATGCACAATACAGACTATTTGACAGTCTATGTATTAAATACAGTGCTGGGTTAAGCCAGTCTGAAAGAGACACTGCCAAAAATAGAACAAAAATAAATACAGAAATCACACATCTTTAAAAGAAGCTTTCCTATGCCATTATTTGACCTGCAAGTTGCTTTCTAGAGGGCTCAAGAAGGTTTTGAAGATATGTTTGGAGACATAGGGAGACCATTTCATCATAGGATTCATAGTCCTTAGGCATTACAGATGTCCTGGGAGACCCAGTGCAAGTCATTTAGTCCTTCTATACATCTAAGCAAAGGGCAGAATTACTTTGGAGCAGGCTGGAATAACAACAGTGCCATCTTCAGAGCAAGCAAATGGCCATAAGACCAAGAGGGTTGCTGTACAAAGCACACCTACTTTGTCTGACTTTGTACTTGTTACCTGAAGATACTTTTAGCAACTTGGTCTTAAGGGATAATCCTTCAACAGGGAGTAGGCATATTTGACACACAAGTTATACTTACAAAAATGCAATAACTTTCTCTCTAATTAACAATCCATACATCTGTATCATCAAATACAAGACACACAAACACAACGTGATGGGGCTTGTTTTTCAGACAAGGCACTCCTGTCAACATATAATTAAATTGTCTGTGAAGGTGTAAATGGGTAATTCTCCATCTAACCAGCTGCTGCTGCATACAAGTTCCAGTTAACCAAATTAGGTGAAAATCTAATAACTGCTTACTTTGTAACTCCATCAACATTTAAGATCGACAACCACATGAAAATACTTCTTAAAAGTCACTGAGAATTCTAAGTGAAAGTATGGGAAAATAAAAAAAACCATGTTCAGTAACGATAAAGAAATAGAGTGAGCATTTTCAGACATGATCACTAGCATAGCCAGTGATTTCTGGCCCAAATTATATCTGCATATCATCTCTGGAAAGGTGTCACTCATGCTTCAGTCTAGTCCCACGATAAAAATGAAATAGAGCAGACTGATGACTCTCCAAGATTTTGGTAATCTTGTCCTCCTTATTCAAAGACAGTTGGTTCCCACCACACTTCAAAACTAACTGTTTTCTGGCAATGGGAAGTGACTTGGAAAAAACCTCAGTGCGTTAAGACTCTTACAGTCTGGGAACAGCAGGAACAGAGGTTTCCCCAGTAGGACACTTTAAATAGCAAAAAGAACTCAGAGCATTTTTAAAGGATATTAAAAAGTAAAAGCTCAGAAATAGAACTTCCTGGGTAATTGATTTGGGGTTTTCTGGTCAGACTAAACCTTTTTACCACGGTAAAATTATTACTGTCAACACAGAATGGTTTGGAGGGTTGCTGCTTACCAGAATGCAGAAAAAAAAATGTTACCGAATAAAGTGTTTCATTTTTTTTTTTTTTCAAAAACTGAAAGGCTCTGTTTCATTTTTAGGTTGTTCAGCTCTTTCTTAAATTAAAATTTTACATGTTAATTTCTTTAGCTGTTTCAAAGTTGTACTCTTCATCGAACATATAATTTTGCCAAGAATTTCAGCCACACTCAGCTCCCAATAATCTTGAGCTATAAACACCACAACAGTGAAGTTTTTTCCATTATTGAAACGAGGGAGCTATATAGCATTTCATAGAATCAGTATTAGAGGCAAGAGCAGAACTGTTCATAGAATTGTAGCTACAGAAATGATTTTGGGATGATAAAAGATCTGAGGTATCGAAGACAATATAACATGAAAACACTACATCTGAAAAGGAGCAAGAAAGAGCTCTTAAACGACTGTAGCGAGTGAGGCTTTAGATTGTATCTCACCTACAAATCAGCCTCTATCATGAGAACTGGACATTTTAAAACACTTAGAGGAAAAAGCTCACTCTCCTGATCCACTCTATACTTCCCTCATACATGGTAGAACCCCCATTTATCTATTCAAATGGACCAACCATATCTCATTATATTCAATAGAATTATAAGGCAGAGAGAGTTCAGAATTTTTCTAAATTTTCTGTTCTCATTTACAAGGCCAACCACCGTTTTTTTGCTTGTGGTAGACCATGACCTGTCCTAGAAATGGTATTGCAAAATGATAAATACTTGAATCAGGCATTATGTATCACCTTTTGCTACAAACAGAACAGTTTTCTGTGATTGTGAAATACGTTGCTTGCAGTCTAGCAGACATGGTCATTTGTTCAGTTCAAAGCTGTTAGCAGAATACTTGTACTTCATATATTTTATGTTGATGGTGTATGAACTAATCAAATTTTCATCTTATCTGTGTCATATAAAACAAAACTAGTCTTTAAACATATTAATTTCCAGCCAAGATTTTTCCAACCTGAAAACTTCATATTCACAGCCCAAACGCTTTGGTTGCCACTATGTTGTCATAAACTGAAGTTCTGATTGTAGTTTCAACCATGTTAAAAAGTGTACATAGACGGAGCTTCCGTACTGGACTCCACAGTTAACACATCATCCTGTTCAGTCCTCCTCAAAGGCAACATCACTTTATTCTTAGTGTTTATGCCAATCCAGATGGGATTACTGCTTTGATGATGGAATTACTGTTGTTCATACTTTGATGATATAACTAATCATAGACTGACTGTTATAGGGTGAATGCTGGCAAAATTCAGCTCAAAATTTTCTTTCCTTGGCCTATAATTGGAAGAACTGGTGGTAACACGTAGGTTGGTCTCTTCCACATCTGTCATTTTTTTCTGTGAATTTCTACCTGCTTCTATATTGCTGGTTATTGCAACAGCATTTCAGAGCACTTCCCTACTTGAAGAAAAATTGGGGCTTTTCAAATAACTTCTAACTGAGCAATGGGAAAATTAGTTCTAGCCAGAGGAGCCACACCAACCATTCGGGGCACTGTGCAAAATTCTGTTACTCACAGAGGAAAGTAACTTTTGCAATGAGCGAGAAAAAGACAGCCCTGACTTACTTTTCTGTCTATCATCATCACGCTAGTAAAGATACAGAAGCGGGTTTCAGTTCTGAGTTCAGACGTTTGAGTAACAATTTTGCAAGATAGGCTTGGCAACTATTTTCTAATAACTTAAGAAAAGACCAGTTATCTCTAGTGACCATTCACCTGGGATACATAATGTGAGAAACTAGAAAGGGGTATGATGTACAGCTCTTCCTGTCAGTGTCTTACATTGGCCATAAAAAGAAAGACTTCCAGTACTACAGTAAAACTTATCCAGATTTTAAAAGGTATTAAGACAGCTGAAAATCTAGAAAAGGATGTAATACGAGATCCAGTTCTAAGAAGAGAGAGGCACTCATTCCGTGCTGGATATCTTATAAGCTCTCTTCAGGCATCTCAAAATGATAACCTTCTGAAAAACTGATCCACGGTTAGTTAATGAAAAGAACTTCCATTTGAGTTTTTCGATACTGTACTTTGCTTCATGGGAAACAGATGCGTTTTCATCATGATTTAATAATAAAAACTAGTGTTGGAAGAGGAACTTAGGGTTTCTTCATACAGCAGTAGAGTCTAGCAACCGTTCCTTAGAGAATGAAAAATGGAACTGACTTGCACTGTCCAGTGGTAAAAACAGGAGAAAAGGTTTAAGTAATGTAAAAATAAATTTTAGACTTCCTTAATTTTGCAAGCTTGTCTGTTCCATATGGCACAGGGAAATAAATGTAAGAGATTAAATCGTGCATGATCCTATACTTCAAAGACTTTTGCAAAATATCTACAAACTGCAATGTGGGAAAAAGTTAGAGATGAGGGAAGAGATGCTACAATGCCAGACCACCTTTAAGATTGTCTGATTTTAGAAAAGAAATAAATGTGCCTAAACTACGCTCTGAGAGCAGCAGTATCTCTGCTTTTCAGCTTCTCCCACATCAGTGATCAGGAAGCTCTGTCAGAGACCTCACTACCTCTGACTCTGTACCACACCTACTAGGTCAGGCTAAAATATGTAAGTCTAAGTGTAGGGCAGTCCTACATGCCCTCCTCTTTTATTTTGCTGTTTGTACTATGGATTTTTAAGGATGCTTTTACCCCTCAGGAAGAGAAGTAGGAATGGGCCAGCAATGTAATTTTACGTGGTTCCTAGTCTGAGTGGCACGACCATTTGTCTTTTGTTACTATGGAAATCACTGCATAGAGAAACTGTACGTGGGCAGCCAATTAAAATGTCAATAAAAGTAAATACATTTAAAGAGGTCATGTATTATGCAATGAGCAAAAAAGGGGCTTATATTTGTATCATGCCAATTAAATTGACACGGTTATTGCAAATTATTTCGTTTCACCTAGAGGTGTAATTAAGTGGCATCACTTAATGAGAAGGAACCAGCGCTGACTGAACAGGCTTCTGTAGTACAGCTCCTCTGACAATGAAAGATGTTTCTGTTTACATCTCTCATCATTTCACATTCCCATATGCCAATGTCTTTCCAGTGAGGTAAACACTGTTTTTTTTCAAATTACAATTACAAGCATTTGTAACTTTGGGCAGCATTTACCCTAGCTTTTTTTTGGCACGCAAAATAGCTACTGAAAAGAACATTGAAATCATCCAGAGTACTAGTTCTCCTAAAGATAGGTTTTTAAAAGTAAATCATTTTTAAAAGTAAAGCATCAAAGTAATTAACACAAAAAAATAAAGTTTTAATCGTCTTTCCAGTATGACTTATTTAATCTGCACATGCTAGGCCAAATTCTGTTCTCTTTCATGGTGATTTTACTGGGATTATTCCACATTTAGAGCAGATTTGAAAATCAGTTTGGTGTCAAAACTTCCAAAAGAAGATAGTATAGTCAGAAATTTGGAACTATTTGTATTAAGTGCTTATATAGCATACAGAGACAAAACAGAGAGAGATACTAACAAAGCAAGCTTCATGTTACCATTTCTTCTTACTCTGATTTCTTAGCTTTAAGTACACTCTTTCACCTGCAGGCAGGATACACACTCAGTCTATTTGAAGGTGTAGCAACAGCTTCGGCCGACATCTCCTGCCACTATGTGGAAGTGTGATGGATGGCAGTAAGATGACACATAAATGAGGCTTCCAAGGATTTTGCCAGCACCAGCCACACCAACCATATGTCCTTAATTTGCATAGCCAAACTTGGCAGAATTATGTTATTATGGTTCTTTTTGTGGTCTCTGCAGATCCCACAAATATTTTCCTACATAGAGAAGCCTTGCCACGTTAATTATAATAGGATTGCTTTGCTAGGCAAATGGGAACGCTGCCAGGATCTAATAGTTTGGCATCTTGGTGCTTGATATTCAGGACAACTCAAATACAAGGTGTATCTGGAATGCCTACTGGATCTTTCAAGTGCACCATCAAATTTGGATCTCAAATTATTTTTTTATGCTTTCAAACTTAAAAGTGAAATCAGTGCTTTTAGAAAAGAAGTATAAATAGAAATGCTCTGAGCCAGGAACTCTGTTGGCAGAGTCTGTGTAAACTCTTTCACCCATTTCTGTAAGAAAGATACTATTTTTATCCTGGGCTGTTCTTGAAAAAAAGACCATCCTTCAGGTTTACTGGGTAACACAGTCAGAACAAGACCAAGAAGGGAGTCTGACAGATTTTAAATTATGGAAATTATATTTCGTAAGCAAAATCTAGGTATGTCTGGAGAGAAGTCTCACTAGAAAAGGCTCATTACAATACTTTATCCTCTTTATTATTCCTCCCGGAGGTAGCTCAGAATATCTTCATATCTTTATGTTAACAGGAATGAATTTTCTTAAATCTGTCTTTCACTGAAAGACTAAAAACCAATACTGACTCCTGACAAAACGAAATTGGTATGATTGTTATGACATCAAGATGTATGTATCTGAAGTAAAGTGAACAAAAACGAGACCCAACTCTAAGGAACCCTAGAAGTGTTTTCACACTCCTAGGGTGAAATCTGATTTCCATCACTCAGGGTAATACAAACCCCAAATACAGCTGATAGTTATGCCATTTTGGGCTCCAATAGCTCAGGAGATTTCAAGATCTGTAAGACCAACGTCCAGAACTCACCAAGTTCAATACAGAAGACTAAAACCCACTTTACAGGAGCTCTGCACACAAACATTGCCTCCGCAGCAGACACTGAATCTTTCAGCTCGAGTACAGCGCCAGCTGTAAGGAAATATTTAAAGAATATATATGCTACCTTCTGGGTAAAGCAGCCCTGTAGTGGTACAGATTTTTATCTCAATGTGTGTAAAACACAATCTGTGCACGTTTACTCCCTTCTCAGTCACCCAAAATCATGGATATAGTCCTGTAAAAATAACAAACACAAAATTAGCTTTTAGGACATACAGTGCACTGAGAGCCCCACTGTGGATGTGTACCTTGTCTAACTTGATTAGGAGTCATTTAATATCCGCTTACAACAAGGCACTGTCAAAAGTCAGAACAGCAAGATTCAGTCACTTCATCACCAAAGGTGGGTAGCCAATGTTCTCACAAGAAAGACAGACAACCATCTTGAGATTTGTCACTGGCACTACATACTAATAAGTGCTTGCAGCCATCCATCTTCACAGGCAGATCTGTCTGCAAATCACTAAGCAAGCTGGCAAACAGCCAAAGCCTCTGCTCTCTCTCTCCCTCCCTTTTTTTCAGGCCAGAGAGAGAAAGGAAACAATGCCAGGACAACCTTGGCAATTCTCCCTGTGTTTGTCACTACTATCTCTTGTTTCAGCCATTAAAAGCATTGCAACGCACATACAAAGGCAAGCAGAGCATCTGCATGGAGGTGAAGGCAAATGCTTTGACCCATAAGTCCTATTTGCCTAAATCTAGTCCTAAGTGCTACACAGCATGTTAATAGGGGATCCAAAAGCAATGTCTGAGGAACAGGTATCAGCCTTTTCTGTACTGACACAAAGAGTCTGCTTTCAGTGCTTCTAAAAAACAAATAAGTATATATGTATGTATTTGTACACAAGTATATACAGTTATTTCAGTAAGCACCAAGGTAAGAAAAATATAGACCAGGAGACTGAAACTATTCTACTGCAGGCTAGAGGCTATTATTCCAGCTATGAGCTTGCCCATCTTTTTGCACCAAGCCTTTGAAAGGCTTGTATCAATTCTGTTAACTGTAATCCCTTGATGACAGTCACAATCGGTGTTTTAAATGCACTTAACTTGATTAGGTCTCAGTGGATTGTTTGCTTTTCCAGCTATCATACACTTAGGAAGAGTGGAATATAAGCTTGGCCAGCTCTCAGGCACTCTTTTATTGATCCCGACTCTCTCATCCCAAAGGTGGTGAAGCTCCCACTGACACCAATGAAAGCTCTCTGCCTATATGAGAGAAGAGTGTCTCATACGTTTATTTAAAAATAAACAAAGTCAGCTGAAGCAAAGAGAGTGGTGGGTGTTCAACACCAGTATTTGGAAAAAAAAACAAGCTTTATTCCAGCCCAGGGAAGGCACTGGAACCAGAATGGTTCAGTGAATAGGGCCTGATTTGACTTTATCCCACTCCACCTTTAAATTTCAACTTTGCTAATGGATATTTTTTGGAAAGCACAGCCAGAGAAGATTCCTGAGTTACTGTTACCCAAGTGTTTTCTGTAATAGCCAACCAGTTTTAATAATGACTTTCAACAACTACAAACCTGAAGAGGTTTCAGGCCCACTGCACCCTGTAGACGGCTTTATAGTACAGCCTATCACCAGTGCTGCTGCTCATACAAACCTTTGCACATATGGCATAACCACCACAGCAAATGTTTCTTAGTCACCTTGTCCTTCTCTGTTCCTAAAAAAGCACTAATAACGTTTTTTAATTAATAATCTCATTTTAAGCTTAAAAGACAGCCAATAGGAGAAAATAAAAATTAACTACTAAAGGCAGGAGAAGTCACACGGCTGAAACTAATAGAGACCATATTTACGTAAGCATGTGTATTTAAGTGTTTCAGGTTTAGGGTAAGATCCCCTTTGCCAAAAATGTGGCAGCTATATTTGCTAGTCTCCATGGGAAATGTTATAAAGAATCAAAAGCAAACAAATTTTCCTTTCAAATAAACCTGACCCGTATGTTTTAGACATATGTTTCCCTTTGAATCCTTGTCGTTCTTTGATGGTGCTACATACTTTTCCCCCTTTAAGAGCAAATACTTTGTTGTTATAGCAATACTTTCCCACAACTCTACCATGAGGGCCTCCCTGGTTTCTGAAGCCAGGGCTCAAAAGTCACCTTCACTGCTTGCACACAACGTCTCCAGGCAGGATGCCCCAAACCCTTTCTATAGTCCTGCATGCAAACTTTAGCTACTACACTGCCATTGTAGCAACCAGGGAAGGGGGGGAAATCTTAGTGGCATGTAACTCAGTGTAGAGGGAAACAGGATTCACTTCTGAATTATCTATGACCCCTTTCACTTTTCTGTTCTCTCTTCTTGCATTTCTTTCTTTTGTTCCCAAGCTTTTTGTGGGGAATTAGCTCTAGCTCTCCTCCTTTAGCTAGGATGAGAATTTAAGATATCTGAAAAAAATCTTGTCTCACTGTAGCTTACACAGCTTTTGGGTTGTTAACAACATTCTTGTCAATTTAGAAATGAAGCCTGCCCAAATTAACACACTGGGCAACAGGTTGCCAAAGCACCATAGTGGACTGTCCAGCAGGACTGAACACAAGACCTCCGAATCCAGAATTACAAAATTACAATTGTAAGTAAAAGGACTTTAACCCCTGGCTTGTGAGGAACAGCAAATTTAAACTTCAACATAAGGCCCACCCACCACAGGGAGACAAAGGCTTGCTCCAGTGTACTCCAAAACTGTAATCCCTTATTCCATGTATTTTCTGCTAATATATTTACGGACCTCCACCAATGTAAAATTAAAAAAGTTATGGCGGTGCTTTCTCCAATTTACTTCTGTATCAGATCTCTCTTGCTTCTGTTCAGCCTCTGTACTTCTGCCCTCATTAGCACTCCTGTACGAACAACTCCATCGGGAGTCTGGCACTTCAGAAGTTACTTCTCTGTCTGGACATGTCTTGTTTTAATTATCTGTTTTTAACAGTATGACTAATTGCTGAAAGGGAAAAATGATAATCAGGAGTTGGAGCGGGTGTTACAGGCTCCTATTCCCCAGCACAAGCACTCAGTTGTTGACCTGACCATGTCCTAACTGAAGTCAATGGAAGCTTTGACACAGTTGTAAATCGTCACAGGATCAGATTTTGGATCAACTGAGACCCGTGTCATGAACTGTAACCTTTATATAGCATTTACATGCATCAGTAGTTGAATTTTATGGTACTATCACAACACCCCAAAAAATGCTGCGTCAGAAACAGGTAAGGTCATCATCCTGAACTAATTCCTACTAATATCTCTAGTAAGATTTTATCCCTGATCACAACAGGACTAACACCGAGCATGTGGTGAAAGAGATTATTATAAAGAAAAAGGGTGATTACATTTAATGAAAAGCACAATTTTTCTCCTCCATCTCCAACACTTTGTCTGTTTAGAGTTTTGTCAATGTGGAAAGCTCACATCTGGGAATTTCATGGTTTCTAAAATGCACATATCATGTGAAAAATATTTCTGGACGAAACCCCTTATTATAACAGGTATTTCAACAAAGCTTGGAAAAAAGAATGTTCCTATGAGGGGAACCAGAATATTGTGAAATACAGATGCATCATGAAAATACAGGATTGTCTATATTAATAAAAAAGTTGTAACAGGGGAAAAAAGGTCCCAGTCAGGATCCAAGTCCCATCATACCTGATACAGTACAAACACACCTGCAGACATTTTTCTCCTAACACTGTTCTCCTCGGTAATGTGCATGGAAGGAAAAGATATTAGCTAGTCTGTTTTGCAGGATGAAACAGATAGCTCTCAGGAGAATTTCACCTAGCAAAATAAATGAGCATGGATATCTAACATCAGTTACATGTGTCATCTAAATGCTAAGCTTATTTAATTTCTTGTACAGGCCAGAGGCCGCAAGAGAAATCTACTGTGTGCTTATATGGCTCTTCTAGTTTCTTCCCACCTTCCCCTCTTCCATCTATCTATACACATATCTACACACACACATGAACAGAGGAAATAAATGTCTCCCTCCCTCAGCTCTTGCGTAGGGACTCAGCAATCAGCTCTGGGATTGCTGAATGCATAAGCAGTATCCAGAAGACCACAGCCAAGGAAGAAATCATGACTAGTTCTCTTCCCCACCATCTCTGCTGATCCTATCAGGGTCACTCAGAGCAGCAGAAACTCCTGGTACCATCAAGATGCAGACTGGCTAGCTGAACGCTTGCCTTCCCATTTATTTACACTGTAATCTCCAGAAAGAGTGTTTCTTGGGCATGATGATGCCCTCTGTATGCAGGACAGCCAAGGTGCCTGGCAGAGAGGATTCAAAGCACTGGCCCTGGAAAAAAGTGAACATCAGCTTTTGTTAACTCTGCTAAATCTGTCCTCTGTTGTACATTCTTATTTGAGGTTCAACACTTCTTAAAATATTTTATACTTAAGCTGTAACTAATATAATATATAAAATAGTACAATTTATGTATTTTGTGTATACTATATTCATATTGTATACAGAAATACCTTAACATTAGGCTTACTGGCCAGTCATATACTCTTTGACTCTACCGAATTTTCATTCAATAAGCAAACAAAAACAGAAACCCCAAGAAAACCTCACTGATTAATGTGCCTGTTCACAGGGCTTTCACTAGCTGAGTTCAGAATGACAAATGAAAGACTCCAGATCCATTTTTTGTTTTCAATAAAAATCTTGTTTAACAGTGTCATGAATATTCATGTTTTTGACACAGCTCCAGATTAAGCAAGAAGAGCCAAATCAAACAAGAAAACACCAGTCCACTTGGCTCTACAAAAGGATGCACTGGATTTTGTATGCTAAAGCACGCATTTAAAAAAAGGTACAAAACAAACTTTGCTGTGACTGCAGCTCAAAGGGAAATAAATTCCCCTGACACCAAAAGCAATCTCTTAGTATGCAAAAATAATGATGCTGGGCAGTAGTCACTAACCGATCCAAAGTCCACTGACATCAGTAATGTGTCATCCATTTACATCACAGGAGTGCAAAGGTTGCAGAGCCGCCGGCTCACAGCTGCTGCTCATGGTGGCAGAGATGACCCAAAGCAGCAGCTTCTGCAGGCCCTTTAGCTAAAACAGATGCATTGCCTCCAGCAGTGCTGCCGAGTGGTCTGAAAGGTGCTGCCTGTAGACCTCCCACTCCTCTCCCCAGTGCAGAGGGGACAGGGTTATAAATCATGCTTTCTTGAAGGCAATCTAGCAGCTGTCTGCAGTGGCCTCAACCAGTCCCTCTATTTAGGCAGGTAAAGGACTGGATTTGCAACTAAACCTTGTGCAACGATACGAGAGAAAAAAGTCATGCCTAGCACACTTTATTTTCTCCAAAATCTTTGTATGCTTGCATGGAAGAGTCACAATTCCTGTAAGAAGGATCACCAGAGCAGCTGTGAGTGGGTTCAGCGTTATAGTCTCAGTATGCTGATGGACATCAGACATAGAACAATCAACTGAGTGACAAAAGACTGCAGTCTCGTCGAGTGGCTCTGGCATCTTACTCCATGACCTACTACTTTAGCCATTACACAGTACTACTTGCACCAAGGGAGTATACCTTTGTATGTATTTATGTAATACACACGTAACACACTTCATTACAATAAAGGATAAGAGAGATAACTTGTCTGGAAGATTATTACTTTAGAGACCTCAGAGTCATTCCCACCATTATTATTTTCAAGCCTGACCACGTGGAAATTTAATATACAAACACTAGAACTGTGATAACATTCTGTCCCCTCTCATCACACGCTGGAAAGATATTATTACTCCTGTATAAGACAGCCCAAGCGGTATGACATCAAATGGAAGTCTCGTGTTTAATCAGACAAGAGAAATTACAGCTCCAATCTCCGTATTTCTCTCTCCAGCAAGAACGTAAAGGGTGGAAGGTGCAGATAAAGCAAAAAGCTGAACAGGTTGCTTAAAGGGAAAGAAAAAGACAAACTTAGCCACACAGTCAGGTGTTCACACAATACAAATCTCAAGTTCTAGTGCAACCAACACTTATTCACTTACATAAATTTACTTATATCAGGATGTAAAGCTTAACTGAAATGATCCCACCAGGATCTGCACAAGAAGCATGATACAAGTTAAGTACAAGAATTAAGGTTCAACTTTGGAAAAGCTGGAAAGCATCATCCTGTCTCTCTAGAGTGTGGAAACAGGCATACATTTTACAGCTGCTGCTTCCCCATCTCTGTTCCACATATCCACATCTGACAATTACACTTCTGCAGTGACATCACACTTGTGCCTATAAGAAAATATGTTCTAAATATATTTCACAGCAGGGTAGGGGTCCCAGCAAATGTTGTTCAGGGACATGTGATCAGTCTGTCTGCAGCATGCACAACAGGCGGTCAGTGAAGCCGTTCACTAGGTTTGAGAGTGGTCAGAAGGCAGTGAGCAGCACGCACTTTTTGCTGCGGCAGCAGCACAGAGACAGCCTTCCGCACACATGTACCCACGGACTCGGTGGAGGAAGAGGGTGAGCTGTCTCTTGCACACCCAGTAATGAATGGAGTATTGTGGAGTATTGTGGAGTATTGACCGTGACAAGGGGGAACCAGAGGATACTGCGGTGGACAGAATAATGTGGTAATACTAGACAAAGAACAGCAAGTTTCATGGTGATGAAGAGGTGTGCTTGGGGCTTGATTCGGCCCAATTTTTTCATCACTTACCCACTCATTTGAGCTGGGCTTCCTTATCCCACACTACATGGACATCTTTGTTCTAGATCTCCCCTTCCTAAAAGCATTTAAAAACAGCATGAAGACACAGCACTCCAAAATTCCTTCCCATCTGATAAGTATGATTATGCAAGGCTCTTTACTGAGATGAGCAATGACCCACAGGACCTGCTCCAAAATTATTACAGCTGTCCACATTAATCTGCCTCGATGATATAAGGATTTCCAGACTCAAACACTGCCAAGTCACTTTTAATCACAGGTGACAATTTAGATGTCTAGATCGGAGCAGGGGGAAGTCTGATTATTAATCACAATCAGCTTTACCTACCAGGTCAGGAACACTCATTTTGAATCTTACAAGAAACACTTCTCTAAGGGTGTTTTAAGCCTTAGATAACATACTAGAAAGATGTAAGAAGCACAAATGGCCAGATTTAAGAATTCCCTACTAAAATCAATCCAGACTACAATTTTCTCCAAAATACCTATCTGGAATGAATTCCCACATAAGCCTCTATTCTGCTCTGAATGATGATGCTCTAAAGTGGAACATAGAATAGTCTGTCATTTTTTTTCAGATCATAAAAATACGCTCAGACTGAGTTAAACTCAATTTGTGTTTCTCATTTTCCTTTCCTTTTTGTATTTACAGACGAAAGAAATAAAAGATAAACAGTTACCCATTGAAAAAACACTTGAGTACATGTATATTTCAGAGAAACAACTTTGATTTAATATGACTGACTAATTTCCCTGTGTTTTTAAAGACTCAATTACTACAATCCTCTTGCATTTTTTTCCCCTCTTCTTTCATGTTTCTGGCTCTGCATCAATTGAGTATTTGGCGAAAAGGCAAATCATAGAACCAATGTAACTAGCCCAGGGGGCCCCTTCAGCACCATTTATGCAATTATCAAAGTAACGTTCCTTATCCATTGACACTTTTTTGAGCAGAGCAGGACGCACGGACGTTCCCTTGCTCTTGCCATGAATCTGTTAAATTTCGTCCTTGAATAGCTAGGACTTAAATAAAAAGACATAATAGAAATGAACAGCAGTGGGATATGTGGAGGCGGATATAATTACGCAACACAACAGGACAATCATTGCCTTTCTGAACAATCAGAGCTTCCTAGAACAAGAAGTTCTTGACCATTTCCATTCCCAGGAACCGCTCTTACATCCAGCCGAGATCTAGCCATGACTCACGCTCTTTTAGCACTATGAGAACAAGAGAGTAGTTGTGGCTCATTCTATTGAGCCCTCTTACCTAATCTGCCTACTGTACAATGTTAGGCAAGGCATCCCCAAAAATGACACCTTCTGGTATTAGCTTTACTAACCTGGAAGAAAGGACTACTGTCCCCAAACCAGAATAATCCATAATATTTAAAATGTAGCTAACCATATGATTTTTTTTACGTCTGAATAACTCTGCAGAAGTAGGAAAGTATCATCTAATTCATACCAAATGAGAAAGCAATTAGACCCCTTTCAACAATATCCACTGCAGTACAGAGCACATTCCCAGCTGTAGGATTAAACAATATTTCATAAAGCATAATCTTGATTTTAACTATTACTGCACATGTTTAACTTTGGACAGCACACACAGCTAAGTGCATGAATAGTCTTTTTGCAGAAATGGGGCTTACAACTCCAATCCTGCAAACACTTCTACCCGTGCACAGCGTTTTTAATGTCATCACTCCCAACAGAATGGCCTGTGAGACTAAATTGTGTTTGATTTTAGTGCAAGGTGGTACAGAGTCATCCCCTCATGGGAAATCCTTATAACAGTTAATAGAGATGAACCTAAGAAGGCTGTAAAGATGTTTAACGAGGTTCGATCTGAATCACTCTAAAAGCATATAGAATATAATGCAGAACATGCAAGCCTCTTCTTGTAGATAAAAATTAGATTTTTAATTTAATTTTTTATTTTTTACACTAAACCAAAAGGATAATTGCTACATTTATCAGAAAACTGTGATAGGGAGCAGGGAGAACCCGTAGCAAACACTTGCAGAAAGACTTTTTCTAACAGCATTTTCCCTTCCAAGCAGGGCCAGCCCCAACCCTGTGTGGGGTGGCACAGGGGCAGCTGGGTGGTAGGACTCAGAGCAAATCACTTCCCCTACTGCGAGGGAGGAACTCTAACACTTTGTTCTGTATTTGCATCACTCCACACAGGTTTTGAGGAACAGCAGATTGAAGGGAACTGGGTAGCAGAGCCTCGTGGAGGGGACTGAGGTTACCAGAGTTTCATACAGCTTTCATGAGACATTTGGGTCTTTTAAGGCAAGAAAATAGAAGTACTAACACAAGAAAAGAATGGCTACTTCCATCATTTGCATTCCGGAAAGGGATAGGAGGGATTTTGAACAACTGCCAGAAGTTCATGGGATCAATTCAGCTTCAAAACGGAGTTGTTTAAGAGCAAAAACAAAGGTAGCATGCCTCATTTGCTATTAGATCCCATTTCCCTGAAGCACTCACCAACACACAGTCAGGGACTGTTTCCACCCTGAAGTATCTGATATCTAATTAAACATGGGTAGGAGTAAAAACAGAGTTGAAGTAGCTGACAAAATCATGTGTGTGTTGAAAGGTGAAACCAGTTATATACCAGAGCACTAGACTTCCAGTTTATTGCTCTCTATCCACTACAATCATGAAATATTTGCACAGCTATGGCATCCATTAAGTGTACATGATGAATAAAAAGAACACATTACAGTGGGTTTTATGTCAATGTTTACTTTGAGTAAGAAATAAAAACAGCTGTTACCATAGCAATGGACAAAGCACCCATCACCTGAGATGCTATGAAAATTAAAGAATGCAAGCTATAGATGACAGTACAGGAATACTTTTGTTACACAAAGAGAGATGAGGCACAGTAATTTCTAAACAACTATTCAGGATTTCTTTAACGATCTTTCAGAAAATATTAAAACTAATCAGCTGTCACTATCTACAGCCAGCCGATAAAGTCTTTGCTCAACTATGTCAATATTTCTGCCCAGTGTTAATTACAACAGCACTGTCTCAGATATGAGAAAAATTCTTAAGCAGTGCCCTGGAGTCTTAGAAAATGGAGATTACACATCATCTTCACACATATCTGTCCAGGCTAGATTGCTGCTTGCAATATCCTTTCTAGGGCTTTGAACAGCTTGATTTAAGATACTAACACTTCAAGTCATTGGGGAATTGCTTTGAAGCTCAATGGCACCCAGCTCAGACCCTAATGGACCTAAGCCACAAGGTTGCTGTAACTTCCTTTCAGAGATTCCGCTGGGAAGTTAAGCTCCTTAGGTCTGGAATCACCACTTTCACATGTCATCACAGCACAGCAGGATGCACCAGTAAATCAAAGTCCATTGTCAAGCATCCAAGTCACCTCCTTGAATGCTGCCGTGATGTTACCTGCAAGGTCGTGGGATCCCCCTGGCACTACGGCTGACTTGGGTAACATCGCCTGCTCTCAATTCTTGTATTTGCTCTGAGCCTCTCCACTCAGACCAGCTCCACTCTCTTCACAGTGTACTGACAAGATAACCTAATTAAAGCTTTAATAGCATCCTTTCATCATCTGTTGTCTCAGAAAATAATATTCCAATACATGTAAGGGTACATTGTCCACTATCATATCATCATACAAGCAACAGCAACTACAGACATATAGAATAAGAAAAGGTTTGGTCATTCCCTTCTACTGGGAAACTAATCAGGCTGCTTTGGAACAGAAAAGCAGAAGCTGGTGCTAATGTTGTCTCTCATGAATGTCTCAAATCCAGAGCCATAAAAAGCAGCCTAAAGCCTGTGAATATTCTCATTACTTTCGACAGGACTCAATTTGGGTATGTTCTTAAGTGACAGGCTCCTACTGTGGGTGGTGTTTCCTTTCTGTAGGAAGAAGTCTCTATGCAGTGAGGGCTTTTTCTAAGCTAGTCGTAACCTCAAGCAGAAAAATATTTTTGTTGCTACTGGTGGTATTTCTACAACCTGCTGAGACAAGGCACATCGAGTGACTCAGTGACTCCAGCAATCAGCATCACAGCACCTAATTTTTTTAAAAGCTATAGCAAAGCTCAGAGTCCTCAGTAAGCAGCCATGCCATCCATAGGAGAATTTAGTTTCCTCCAGACAGGATCCACAAATGTCCAATATGCCAAACAAGGAACCCCCTTAGGCTGGTCAGGAACAACATTTGTGCCTTAATGATCACCTGTAGGGCCGCTGCCTTCCCTGGCACTCTTGGGGCAAATAAAAGACTAAGTATGACTTTATGGTCTAGTATGTCAGGAACTCTTATCTGCAAAACCAAGTAGTGACTCATGATCCACAACTATTTGTGTGTTCTGTTTAATGACTAACAGGGGAGGCTGAGGAATCGACTTTGGTGTGTAAGTACCACATATTCGCTTTAATGAGCCTGTCTCTCTTGTACAAAGAGCTCAGTCTCATAGCACTTTGGAAATCAAGGCTTACATCTTAAGAGCCAGAGCTTGTAAGAAAAAGCAAATCTTTTTAAGCAGCCTGACGGCTGATAACGCAGAGGGCTATGTCTGGAATGCTTCCCCCCCATTTTTCTTTTTTCCCCAAGATACACGCTATTTCTCAAGTCGTCTTTTCTCTAGTCTTGCTGATCTAAGCAGCAATATGAAAACCTAAAACGATGTTGTTGGAGATGATTAGCCTGTTAATGCAAATTAACCCCCAGCAGCTTTGCTAATAGAGACATTTTGTAACACACCAGGAACCAGAGAAACAAACAAAAAAAAAAGATACTGAATTTCTTTTTTAGCCCAGTCTCATCTAAACTATGAATTATTCAGTTTATCTGTGCACTGAAAGTCTATAGAAACGCAATTTTCTTTTCAAGCGAATATTACATGCAACAGCACACTGTTCTCTGAAGAGGCACAACATCCAGGGCAGAGCGGGGTTTCAAGGAGGTACAGAGCATCCCAATCGGGCCCCAAAGGAAACAGTGACAAAAATTAGTCAAATGCTCTGTACCTTATAGGAAAGCTCAGCATTCTGTAGAAATTAACTCTTGAATGCAGAGCAGCACTTCCCACCATCCCCACACCTTCTGTGGAAGTTATAACTGTAAAGTGTTGTAAGAACATATAAACAATTTCAGTTCTTTGAGTGTGTGTGCTGTCACGAGTGAGGAGCAGTAGTCTGCCAAAACTGAAACTTCGACAATCTGGCAGTTTCAATCTTAAATAATGAGCCCCACAAGCACCAATAAAGCACTATAGATAAAACCATCAGATTTTACAGTTCTACTGGGATGACCTACTCTTCGATTACTCACCATACTTCTACTCCATCCCAAATCCTCCCCCTTGCAAGCCCTGAGCTATGACTTGCTGATACCCCTTCCCAGTATCATTCCAGCAAGTCACTACTGCTTTTACAGCTTTAACAGATGCATGAGGTTTTAAAGCCTTGTCATGCAGTTTTTCTCAGGGATACTCATTTCCATTCAGACCGATGGGCTCACACACTTTCTTGTTTACAGTGGCCTTGGAACCCAACAGCTTGTCAGATAATCACAAAGAGGATTCCCAGGAGACTCCCGAACGCATCAGATCACTGCCTTTTTCAGACAGCCAGCAAACATTATCTAGGTTCAAATAACATCCACTCCCAGTAGTATGAAAATTTCCCTCCCTACTGTTGGTTTGGGAGGACTGGGGTTTATATGGTATGATCTTTTAAAGAGCCACCATTGTTTCTAATTAAATCCTTGGTTATTTGCCTAATTAACTGTTTTAACTGGAGTCACACAAGTGGCTAATAGTCTAAACAGAAATTAAGCAGAGGTGCCTTATGTCATCTTTAAGCAGCCTTGCACATGCACAGGCTTTTGCAAAGGTCAGGCAGAGCAGAAGCTAGCAGGAGACACGCTGCACCTCAGAGCAGCGTCTCAAAACAGGACAAGAGCCAGAGGCACCAGCATGCATTTAGCAACATGTGCTGCAGCGTATTCGGAAAAGAAGCCAGAAATGACCTCACTAGTTTGCCGAGACTAAAGGGGATGGAAAGGGATACTGCTCACAAGAGGGGATTTTAACAAGATAATTCAAGATGAAGTTTCTGAAACTCAGATATCCACATGCATTTGCCAGAAGTTAACCAAAACCTTCAGCTCCAGCACTTGAAGCAGCATTGATAGCTAGCAGTTCTCTGGCTGACTGCTGATGCAATAATTTTGTTCTTTTCCATTTATGGCCAACCCCTACAACGGCCCCCATCAATACCTTCTACTTTTCCAATCAACATACTAGGGAAAGTTTTCAAACATACAGGCAAGAAGCGCAAAAGTCCAAATGTGTTTTATAGTTGGGTTATATAAAGTTATTATATAAACTATATATATAGTTCAGGTTTGTCTACACTCAGATGATTTGATTTCATGCCTTAGTCTGCACCTAGAAAAATGTAGGTGTTACGTGTCACATAACTAGGAAGACTGACAATCACACAGAGATAGCCCTGGATTTGGCTAAAGGAACTCACAGACTTCAACCGAAGATGCGCTTCGGAAATGCCAGCTTTTACCATACAGAGAACATTCCTACATGTAATATACCACTGATTTAGTTAACTCCTGTAAGACTTCTGCATGACAGGAATTCCACTTTACAGGCAGCTGATAGGGGTGTTAAGGATAACATTTTCAAAAGGGAGGCTGTAACTTGTGATTCTCAGTGCTGAGTACTCCACGGACTTGAGCACCGCTGAACTTTACTGCTCAGCTCCTGAACATGTCAAGGTCTGAAGTCTCTTCCTGGGTCACTGGTTGCAATGCTCTGCTCCAGCACCTTAGCCATGGTCAATCAGCAAATGGCTTCCAAAGTAAGGAACACAGTCTCAGCCTTCTAACAACAAATCCGTAGTTTATTCTCAGTACTAAGGAGTACATTGCATTCGAGACATCAATAGAACTGTTCAGCAGGTTTCTCAAACACCGCATTTTTTTAAAGGCTTTTAAAGGCCCAGGGGAAGAGTGCCTGTTTTCCCTTTTCTAGGTAGCTTCAATTTCAAGTTAATCATCGTTCCTTTTAAAACTTTACCAAACCTGACTCACTGTTACCACAGACTCAAGTGAGCTCCTCAGCTCTTCGCTTGTTCTGGGGAGAAGCTCCTTTTCTCAGTCTCTGTTTAAAGGACATCCCCACCAGCTTAGCATTTTTGAGAAGGAGCCATTTGTTTGGAGGACCCAGCTGCTTCTGGTATGACACTGATATCTATGAAAAGTGCCTAGTAAGGGCTAATGAAATTAAACTGGAGTGTGATACCATTCTCTCAAAATAGCATTAATGCACTCTTTGAAAAAGTATTTTCTACATCACAGATGCTTTTTAAAGTTTTACTGGGAAATATTTACCCTTTTACAGTTAGTCTGTCATATTCTCTAGTAAGTGACAATTTGGAGTACTTCAACAGACTACGTCCCCTATGTCTGCTCACTGAGGCAGAATACAAAAAATGATAGCATGATTGCTATGAATTTTTAACCACACCTTTACTTTGGAGAAATCTTAACAAAACACTTGCAAGGTGCTATTACACTTCGTTACTTGCAAAAACCGTAATCCCCGAAGTGTAACAACTCCTGTATGATTTACTGTCACTTGTGTTACGCAATACACAGATGCTCTACAGGGATCAGAGGCTCTCTGTACTGAATGACGCACATAGAGCACTGCCCAGTTTCTTCCCTAAACTGTGTATAGTACAAACAAACAATCTGAGAAGGTGAAGATGTAAGCAGGGATAAAATAATACGCCTAAGGTAACACAGTAAGTCCTGAACAGAAGTAGGAAGAGAATCCAGGTCTCTCGACTTCCTGATCAGTACACAATAAGGACTAGACCACTACCTTTCTTTCCTTAACCTGCTCCACTGCAGATTCGTAGCCGAATTGTTAATCACTCTCTAGTAGGGAAAACCAAAAAATCAAAAAGAATTAAAATTTCACAAGGCTAAACACTAGACAATGAAATATATAAACCTTCATCAATGAAATATATAAAACCCCTTCAAGCCATAATTTGCAGCTCTGAACACTTTTGCAAACTGCCTCTGGCCTAGCACCTGACTTTATGGGTCCTACCAATACCATAAAATAACTGGGAAACCCCTTTTATGAGCTGGAAGATTGGGAAAGAGTTTCTCCAGTTTCTCTGAACCCTGATTAAAGATTCATAAGCAAGCGAATTGCTTGCTTAATTTTCCAGTCTTGACTTAATAATTGACTTGACTGAAAAAGAGATACAAAGAAAAATGTGAGCAGAATAGTCTGAAAGAGCTTAGTCAGTAAGTTGAATTTTGGTTATTCAAGGTGGAAATATGAATGGAGAAATTGTGTAAGAATTAGCACTTACAGTTTTACCTGTGTCTCAGAATATAAGATGTATGTCTAAAGAGAAGGTTTAAGGTACTATAAAAGGAAACCTAGCTTTCAGAGACTATATCTGTGTTATTTTTTACATTCATGCCATACGTACAACTGTGGGTCTGAATTTTTGAAGACGAGACCTTCTTTTCAACTGAAAATGGAACATGAAATAACGAGACAGCAGAAGCAAGTCTGAGGGCTTCAAATGCCTCTTCCTTCAGATGTTGACTGAAACGTTTTTGTGCAGTGAAATCACTTTTAAATATTTAAGTAACGCAAAGCTGCATAGGAAATGAAAAATATTTTGTTGCGATTCACATCTGGAGACACACATGTACACCCAGAAGAGCATCCCACCAAATCATTCTGTCTCTTTTCATTTCACTCTGAGCTGCATTAATTTTAAAATATGAAGCAGTATAAAAAAGCACACTCTTCATTTCACAGTTGGAAATCAGCATTCCATTTACTGTGGAAAACAGGTACTTGGGATACTATGTCCCAAATTATGGGTTAACACAAAATGCAGAGTGAACTTAGCTCTGGTTTTGGTCTCATGTATTCTGGTTAATTCAGCTTCGGTTAGTCATTACCATGTCACTTGAGTTTGCAGTGATGCTACCACCACACTGCACCATTAAAAACTGATAAATCAACAATTAGGCACTGGTAAATTTCAGGGTAAAAGGTATTTTTCAGCTACTAAAGGTAAATTTCAGATATTAAAGACTATATCAACGTAAGGTAAGATTAAAATGTCAGTATCTAAAATTAAACAGTAATCGCTTGAAAATGGTACTACTTTAGTGTCTTTTGTATACAGCAGATAGAACAGCTGAAAGCTGTGCCAGGCACAGACGGTTCCTCTGAGTGGTTTACTCCCTGGGGAGGCTCAAATAGGTCTTCCATGCAAAACAGGCAGAGTTAGTGCTGAAGATCCCCCTGTTCCACGACCAGTTCCTCCAAAATGGCCATTTATGGCCAGGTTCTAGTTTTTTAAATATCAGGATTTACAAGCAAGCAGTACATCGATGTTATGCTCATAACTACTTTTTCTAGCTATGGCTATTCTGTAGCGCTTCTCTATATGTGCATCTTCCTCTACATTTTTAGCTGTTCTCAATACTACCTAACACAGCACCGCTGTCAATAGTCATTAGGAACTGACACATAAAGCTGCCTCAGCTGATGGGTTTAATAGCTTTCCTCACTGCATTTATCCTTTATCCTTCTCCCAATCTGTAGATTTATTATCACGACTAATTATCCATTGTCTTGGGTTGATTTGTTTGCTGGACAAAGGTAATTCAGTAACACTGTTTACAGCCTACTTCCCTTCAGGTGCAATGAGCTGCATTGCAAAATCTGTAGTAAGAGCCTGAGGGGGGAAAAAAAAAAGTACCACTGTTTTTCACCTCTTTTCTTTAATCAGGACAGATAACAACTTCATCCCCTTTCTCTTTACTTATCCTGCTAAAAATCTCCTGTAAATCGGGTTATCTGGTGGTTCAGCACCTTCTAGAGTGAGTTAGAGATTAGCTGCTGCCCAGCAGAGTAACATAAAACACTTAGCACTCCCACACCTTTTGCTTTGGCCCTGTGCTGTACAGTGCTCTGCCAGATCAAATGTGGCATGTCACGCTATGAAAAAAACAGATGGAAGGATCCTTTAATGGTGTAGTAGCTGGAAAAGTATTTAGGGCTACAGAACAAACACAGCAATGCACGCAGGCCAACCTTTTCAAAGCTGCCCAATGCATTCAGCTCACCAATGCGCTACTTTCTACTACAAATAGAAATCAAGTACCCAGCTTCCTACTTACCTTCAAGTACCTCAGCATACACTTGCAGCTCTGTGTTACTTTCTGAAAGTTAACCTTACAAGATTAGCTTAGTTTCACTATGGTTATAATTTTTCCCCTTATTTGTAGCCTGCTGGGTGTGAGGGCAGTTCATAAAAGCACTCAAGAACAGGGTCTTGCCCTAAGGATTTTGCTTTCTGATGCTTACAGACAATACACCCAAAATGATGACTCAGATTAGAAAAACTTGTGTACACAGCAATTGGTGAAGCAACAATCAATCATGGCAGCTTGGCTGAAGACATTGTTACTTTATAACAGCTCTGGGAAGTGCACAGGAGACCTAAATGTTCTTTATTTTAAATATTGCTGGGTTTTGCTTTTTTGTCCCACACTGACACTACTTTTCTTCTGTTCATAGTTTACCCAACTGCTAGAAGTAACAGTAGTTTTCCTTACTAAGCAGTCAGCAATAAGTGCAATTCATCTCCCTTCTGGAGGCCCAGAAATGCTTCCCAATGGTAGGAATGCAGTGCAATATTTTCTCCCCCCTTCTCTATTTCTTCAGCTCTTTTATCAAGAGTTTCCCATTCATGTTCCTATTGATAACATACAGCAAACCTGAAACCCCTTCCATCAAAGAACTCAAAGTCTTTTAGGAACAGGATTGAAATAGGCTTCCCACTCCCGAGAGTGATGCCGACCAACTGTTCACATTTTCTGCATTGCACATAGAAAATGCCTGTAAAGACTTACCAGAGGTGACACAGCAGGACAGGAGCAGGCCTGTGAACAGAACCTATGTCCTATAACCTATCAGTATTGTTTGAACTGCTTTCACAATAGCCCTGTGCTGACTAGATGCGAGGAAGGAAGATCTGTGTTTATTCAGACAGTGCTCCTACTGCGTTAATGTACTACCATGCATAATTCGCTTCACTCCCTGTCATATTAGTCATTCTCTTTGACTTTACTGGTGTTCTTGGGCTGATAAATTTATAGATACAGTAATAGGATTCTGAATTAAGACACAATTTAAGAACACAGTTTCAATTGCAATGATTTGTGGATATGAGGTCATTTAGACCAGTCTACGTTCCTTTTGCCAGAGAAGATTTGTAGCTATTATTTCCCCCCCCCAAAGCAATGATCACATGCTGTTTGCTTCAGCACTGGATGTTGCAATACCTCAATGAATAATATACAAGAAGCAGAAAATAAACAAACCCACTATGCCTGGGGATAATGCGTGGTGTGTTTTTCTTTAGGATGATTAAATGTGAATGCATGTCATAGGATATAGGGATTGCTCTGCCGGGAACCCATGAGTATGCGAGCATACAGCCCGCTACCTAACCAGGCAAATGGCCACAGAGAAGGTTAAAGCAGCCCCTAGGCCGACCCAACATATGCACTGGCTACTCCCTGGTTACTGTATTTGCTTGGCTTATTTTCCTGCAAGATACAGGCATTTCATAGATTCCGGGGTCAAATTCTGCATTCTTTCACACCTAGGAAGATTCATAACAGATTTCCACCACAGGAAGCTGAAACTTGACCTTGCCAGTCTTTCACCAGCACTCCGCCACTAAAACCACAAAACATTCGAGGTTGACAGAATGGGCCACACTGTTCATGCCTCACGGGATGGTCCCACATGACTTTCACCAATGCATATCAGCAGTTCCTTCCTATTGGAGTATCAGGAAAACAGTTAAAACCAATTCCTCCTTCTCTTTTACATGGCCTTACCCTCCTGTATACCTTAAGCAAAGCTTCCATCTGATGCCTTAACTGCATAGATCAGCATCTTTGGTAGATACAAGGGACTAATGGCAAAGTTTTCAAAACGAAGACTGCTTTGGAATATCGCCCATTGCTTTTCTTGCCTTTGGTGGTGGAGAGGAGGAAGCACACTTGAACAGTGCTGATTTTTAGAATGTGAGTCAGCCCTATATCACATCTCAAGACAACGACCACCTGCCCATCCCCACTGGAAGCAAGTAAAAGCCATTTAAAAAAAAAACCAGATCTTGGTCTCTTCAGCCTCTTGTGTTCTTGTATCTGGTTCAACGTAATTTTAAACAAAAATGCAAATCCTCTTTTCACCAGAAGGGTGTTTCAGCAAGGGAACGTGGCTGGAGCTCTGTGTTTGTGATAACACAGAACAACCAACATACCAACAAGTGTCAGACTATTCACTTAAAATAAATCAGTCACCTGTTTTCAAAACCAAAGCCAATCCTTTTTGCCCATAACAGTAAGTCACACAGGCAACTACTGATGTCCCACATTAACATTTTTATCTATTGCACCTCTCAGTATGCAAGTGACATCCTCGCCTAGGCAGTCAGATTCACGTCTGAGCAAAGCAATACATCACCAGATTTCAACAAGCGTGTTTATCTTCAACTCACTTTTCAGGAAAACAAAGACCGTGAACACAGACCTTCAAAGGGTGATCCCCTCTCCCATCCACTCAAACACCCAGTTCACTGCCTTCGGATTTCTTCTTTCACCACAGCTATGCTTGTTATGTGGAAAAGTATTCTGTTTCTACTACTTTTTGAAAAAGGATTTTCAATAAAAGATAAGCAACATCATCAGAAAAGACTTCTATAACGGAGGTTTCACTCAGTAAACAGGTGTCTGGGAGATTATCTCGCCAACTTAACCAAAGCTGCAAACATCAGAAAGATTCTGGGATGACTAAAATCCCCCTTTTTTAAAATAAAAGCCTTTTATCTGCCAAGCGACACTTCCTGTTCTAAAGGCTATTCTCCGCGGTAGTTGTCAACTATGTATTAATCTAATACATATAAGCCTTGGAAATAAATACTTTCATGTGCAGAATCTTTTGGGAAACTCTGATTCCCTGAGGCTTTAAAGAGCAATTGTTGCTTATCACCGTGGAAATTTCCCTTGAATTTAAAGCCTGGTAACCAGGAAAAAGAAAAAAAAGATACACTAAATATTTCAGTGATTAACAAGTCTTTGTCATCCTCAAAGGATTTTCATCTGATCGGTAGGGAAACTGCTAAAGAAGAAAATAAAGGGAAAGCGATCTGACCCAGCAAGAAAGTTCTTGTGTTCCCAGGTCCTGTATTCACTACCCCTATCCAAAATAATAGCACTCACTTCTAACGGTCCCTTATAATCAACAGCAATATCAAACACATTAGGTCTTATTTTAGAGGGTATATGCGTTGGCAAAGACAAACGCTACTTAACTGTAAGTAGACAGTTAAACCCCTCCCTAAAGAGCTCTCATAACAAAACCACTCTGTGTGGGAGAGGCAAAGCACTGTCAGAGTACTTAAAGAAAAGCAGGCAATTGAAGCTTTGCCACATTTGAACTCCATGCCTGCGCAATAAAAACTTGATTTTAAAAGCCCTGTAAAGCAGAGAACTTTTCTGGTGCCTTACTGTCTATCGTGCAGAAACGGCCCCAATAAAGCAGGGAACTGCCGTATTTTGTATGTTGTTGTATAATGTGGGCATGTCACAAATGGCATGGCATACAGGTTAAAAGCCTCGTAGTGATGGAGGCTTTCAATTCTCGTCACAGTGTTCAAGGAGGAAAATAACATATTTCAGCAACTAGGGGGAACCTTCAGCATGTATTAACTTCAAATTGGTTGAGATTCATCCCATGTCCCCAACATCTTTGTGTGCTACCACATCAGAAACATGCAAAAACAACCTGCCGTACCTGAGCATGAACTGATCCACCGTAGAATTGCTGGCAATCGTCACATAAACATTCACAACTTCTCCTTGTTTGACAGGCTTTGAGGGCAACCAGACAACAATATTACTATCCAGCCGTAGCTCTGTTAACTGAGAAGTCTCCTGGCCTCGATAGAGGCTGACAGATCCAATCCTCTGTAGGTGGGACATGGTTTCATCCATGCCATCTTTTCCTGGCCGGATAGCATTTCCCTTCCTTATATCCTCAGCAGTACACTCTCCCTTCTCATCTCCCAGTTGGATAGTATAGTAAAGCTCCACAGGGCTCCCTTCAAACTGATCCGGTGGCTTCTTACGGCCCGTGACAACTGCGGGGGGGTTAAACCAGCTTGGCAGGAGCTCCAGCTCTGCCACACACAACCCCAGGTCCCCTTTCAGCCTACAGCTGCCTCTGACTTCCCGCGTCTCTCTGAAGGCAAAGACCCGGAGGCAGGGCAGCCGTTCCGTGGTGCTATAGTCAT